>Ga0210011_1004022_pt1 | contig 10857 bp, 10 predicted proteins | sample CryGeymeta201502_FD_183972 | JGI IMG/M metagenome (GOLD analysis project Ga0210011, IMG submission 183972) | Groundwater microbial communities from Crystal Geyser aquifers in Utah, USA - Crystal Geyser metaG 2015-02 (SPAdes) (version 2) | ecosystem: Environmental > Aquatic > Deep subsurface >...
CAACTTTTCTCCATGGGTTTTCATCAACGCGGCGATTTCGCTTACCTGAATGCGACCAATGCACACACGGCTGAAATCCATGTCTTCAATGATTGCCTTGCCAGTCAAGCGTAAGGTTTCATCCACGGGCTTGATTTTTTGCAGGATGTTAATCAGCACATCGTGATTGACGTGTTCCCAACTAACTTGCTCACCAAAACCAGCGAGTTCGATTGCTGCTTGCCCTTTGTCGTTCCATTTGCTACCGTTATTGCAAGCAATGGCACGCACACGCGGAATATAGCCATCACGAATCATGGAGCGAGCGGTTTCAACTTTAGTTTTCAAACGTTCGTTGATCGTGCCTAGTTCGGCGGCAGGATCGAAAATGTGGCGAATCGCGTTAATCAGTGCGTTGATGGCGTTTTCACCAAACTCGCTGTCACCATCAAGTTTAGTTTTGTATTTTCCTTGAAACAAGGTGACAGAAAACTCACCATCAACCTCCTCCGTGAGATGCATTGCATCCACACCAAAATCGTCTCCCCCATCTGTTAGGCAGTCAAACGCAGCCTCTGCGTCCAAATCCAGCATGGTTTTGACGCAAAGGTAAACAAAAGCTAAAGACTTCAACTTATTTCCATCGTTGCATATATTTAATTCGTCCGCTGCTTGCGAACGAATTTCATCCTGAACGCCCGCTAGACGTTGGCCAATGATGGATGCGTTGATGTCCATAGCTGGCTGCCTATTTGCGGTTTTGCAGCTTTGCCGCGATACGCAGGCGCAAGGCGTTTAATTTAATAAATCCTGCCGCATCTTTCTGGTCGTAAGCGCCCTTGTCATCCTCGAAAGTGGCGATGCTGGAATCGAACAGCGAATCGGTCTTGGAATCGCGTCCCACCACAATTACATTGCCCTTGTACAGCTTGACGCGCACCCAGCCATTGACGCTGGCTTGGGTATGGTCTATCAGGGTTTGAAGCGCGCGGCGTTCAGGGCTCCACCAGTAGCCGTTGTATATCATGCTGGCGTAGCGCGGCATCAAATCATCTTTCAAGTGCGCGACTTCACGATCCAGGGTGATGGATTCGATGGCGCGGTGCGCCTTGAGAATAATCGTGCCGCCGGGGGTTTCGTAGCAGCCGCGCGACTTCATGCCGACGTAGCGGTTTTCCACCAGGTCAAGCCGACCGATGCCATGCTTGCCGCCCAGTTCATTCAATTTAGCCAGTACAGCGGCAGGTGTCATCTTGTTGCCGTTCAAGGCCACGATGTCGCCGTGAGCAAATTCGATGTCCAGGTATTCGGCGGCATCAGGGGCGGCTTCAGGTGCGACCGTCCAGCGCCACATACTCTCTTCGGCTTCCGCAGCGGGGTCTTCCAGATGGCGGCCTTCGTAGCTGATATGCAGCAGGTTGGCATCCATCGAATAGGGCGAGCCGCCTTGCTTGTGCTTCATCTCGACCGGAATGCCGTGCTTCTCGGCATAGGCCATGAGCTTTTCACGGCTCAATAAATCCCATTCGCGCCACGGTGCGATGATTTTGATGTTGGGGTTGAGCGCATAGGCACCCAGTTCAAAACGCACCTGGTCATTGCCCTTGCCCGTTGCGCCGTGCGAGATGGCTTGTGCGCCAGTCAGGGCGGCGATTTCGATTAGCCGCTTGGCGATCAGTGGACGGGCGATGGACGTGCCGAGCAGGTATTCGCCTTCATAAATGGTGTTGGCGCGGAACATCGGGAACACGAAATCCCGCACGAATTCTTCGCGCAAGTCGTCAATATAAATATTTTCTGGCGTAATGCCCATTTGCAACGCTTTAGCGCGCGCGGGTTCCAGTTCTTCGCCCTGCCCCACATCAGCGGTAAAAGTGACGACTTCGCATTGATAAGTGTCTTGCAGCCATTTCAAAATGACGGAGGTGTCCAAACCGCCCGAATAGGCGAGGACTGCTTTTTTGATGTCGCTCATTAAATTTTCTCACTCGTAGGGTGGGTTAAGGTAACCCACCGATTTAGGATGGTGGGTTACCTTAACCCACCCTACATTTATTCTGCTATTTGATCTTCCCCAGCAGCAGATATTCCATCAAGGCTTTTTGTACATGCAGCCTGTTCTCGGCTTCCTCCCACACCACGCTCTGCGGGCTGGACATGACACCTGCGGAAACTTCTTCGCCACGATGGGCGGGCAGGCAATGCATGAACAGTGCATCGGGGGCGGCAACCGCCATCATGTCTTCATCCACCTGCCAGTCGGCAAAGTCTTTCAGACGTTCATCATTCTCGGCTTCCCAGCCCATCGAGGTCCACACGTCGGTGGTGACCAGATCTGCATTGCGTGCGGCTTCCATTGGATCTTTGAATTCTTCGTAATGTTCGTGGCCGTATAAGCCCGCACGTTCCGGTTCGACTTCATAGCCCGGCGGGGTCGAGACATGGACGTTGAAATCCAGAATCTCGGCGGCTTGCAGCCAGGTGTTGCACATATTGTTGGAGTCGCCGATCCACGCCACCGTCTTGCCTTGTATCGAGCCGCGCTGTTCGATGTAGGTATAGATGTCGGCGAGTATCTGGCAGGGATGATATTCGTTGGTCAGGCCGTTGATGACCGGCACGCGCGAATTCGCGGCAAAGCGTTCGATGATGGATTGCTCGAAGGTGCGGATCATCACGATGTCGCTCATGCGTGAAATCACTTGGCCTGCGTCTTCCACCGGCTCGCCGCGCCCCAGTTGCGAATCGCGGGTATTGAGATAGATCGCCGAGCCGCCCAGTTGTTGCATCCCCGCCTCGAAAGACAGGCGGGTGCGGGTGCTGGCCTTCTCGAAAATCATCACCAGGGTGCGGTCGGTGAGTGGCCAGTATTGCTGGTAGGACTTGAATTTTTGCTTGATCAGGCGCGTGCGCTCGAACAGGTATTCCAGTTCATCCTTGCTTAAGTCATTGAATTGTAAGAAATGTTTCACTTTCATGATAGCTTCCCGATCAGGATTGCAAAAAATCCTTGATGAGTGGACAGAGTATGTCCACGAGTTGTTGTGCTTCGTCTTGCGACATCACCAGCGGCGGCAGCAAGCGAACCACGCTGTCCGCTGTTACGTTAATCAACAGGCCACGCGCCAGCGCCAGTTTGACCAGTTCTGCGCAGGGCTTGTCCAGCACGATGCCGATCATCAAGCCCTGGCCGCGAATTTCCTGGAATCCTTTGACACCCTGTAAGGCGGCGGTGATGCCATTCCTGATGAACTGCCCCAGTTGCCCCGCATAGGCTGGCAAGTTGTCTTGTTCCATTACGTTCAGCGTGGTCAGCCCGGCGACGCAAGCCAGCGGGTTGCCGCCGAAAGTTGAGCCGTGATTACCCGGTCCGAAAGTTCCTGTCGCAGCCCCCGCCGCGAGGCAAGCACCGATGGGTACGCCAGAGCCGAGTCCTTTGGCGAGCGTCATCACATCCGGCACAATCGCTGCATGTTGATGGGCGAACCAGCAACCGGTGCGTCCGATGCCGGTTTGTACTTCATCCAGCATCATCAGCCAGTTGTTTTCGCTGCAAATTCGACGCAATTCTTGCAGGTAGGAGGCATCGGGGGTGCGGATGCCGCCTTCGCCCTGAATCGGCTCGACCAGCACGGCAACCACGTCGCGGTTGTTGGTGGCGAGATGGCGCACGGCTGCCAGATCGTCGTAAGGGACGCGCACAAAGCCTTTAACCAGCGGCTCAAAACCGGCTTGCACACGGCGGTTGCCCGTGGCGGAAAGGGTGGCCAGAGTGCGCCCGTGGAATGATTTTTCCATCACGATGATGGCGGGGGCTTCGATGCCGCGCTTATGCCCGTACAGACGCGCCAGTTTGATGGCGGCTTCGTTTGCCTCGCAGCCGGAATTGCTGAAGAACACTTCATCCATGCCGGACAGGGCGCATAGCTTGTCTGCCAGCGATTCCTGTGCGGGTATCTGATAGACGTTGGAGCAATGAATCAGCTTGCCGATTTGCTCGCTGAGCGCAGCGGTCAGGCGTGGATGGGCGTGGCCCAAAGTGTTTACGGCGATACCGGCCAGTCCGTCCAGATAACGCTTGCCTCCACTGTCCCACAACCAAACGCCTTCGCCGCGTACAAACGCGACCGGCTGGCGAGAATATGTATTCATTACATGCGACATACCGTACCTTTTTTAACAGTCATTTCAGCGAATTTACTTTGTTAAATTTATATTATTCGGTAAAAACAGACGGCGGGATTAGCCGCCGTTAGCTCTGATTCTTCTCGAAGGGGCATATAGTGAGCCAAACAGCCCCGTCTAGGCAAGTGAAACAAGCAATTTTGAGAGCCTTTAAAGCAAACAAGCCGACATTGCTGTCGGCTTGTTTGAACTACCATTCACGCTAACCAGCCGTCGAAATATTGTCGGTGTGGCGTTTAATCAATTTTCGTGCACAGTAAAAAATCTGTACACGAACTGACTATTAAGCCATTGCCTTGATCGCGGCGGACAGGCGGCTCTTATGGCGAGCTGCTTTGTTCTTGTGGATGATTTTCTTGTCGGCGATGCTGTCAACTGTGCTGACAGATGCTTGATAAACCGCCTGAGCAGCTGTTTTGTCGCCTTCTTTGATAGCCTTGATCACTTTTTTGATTGCAGTGCGCAATTCAGAACGCAGGCCGCTGTTGTGGGCGTTTTGGTTATCTGCTTGACGTGCACGCTTGCGGGCTTGTGCTGTATTTGCCATTTCTTACTACTCCTTGAGAATTCGGTTTTGCTGGAAAGTCGGGCATTCTAGTGGCTTGTCTCCGATTGTGCAAATTTTTTTGCATATCAAGTCGCTTGAAGGCGTGTTCGTGCAGTGGGCAATGGTATTATGCGGCGCATTGTTAACGTGAAATACGCGCAGCGACGAATCGTACCTCTCGCCCTCTGGGATAACCAGCCACTTGCCAGCTTGCTGGCTTAGTGGATTGGCTAGTTGTTCCATCAGAGGGGGGACGGGGGTGAGGGAACGGGCATGGCGTGTTTCATTATCAGGGGTGGCAATATGCCATGCCCGTTTGGATGGATGACCGCTCTGATGAGGACGGGATGCTGTGTCCGCATTGAATTGATTGTTAAGGGAGGGTTGTATGTTTCGCAAGCAGGAAGAATGGGTGATTCTGGGTGTCACCGTAGAGGGTGAAGTGTTTGATTATCCGGGCTGGTCGGATCGGCTGTGCGGGATGCTCTCGCAGCAATCCGGCAGCAATCGCCTGAGTTATTCCGACTTTCTTCATCCTGTGCAGATAGATGGCCTGGCGGCGGTGGTGATGGATGCCAAGCTGGAACAGGCCGATGCCCAAGCCTATCAGCTGGTACGCAAGTTTGCCGAGGATAACAACCTGAAAGTGCGTACCGGCAGAACCGCGCAGCAACTGGCGGCGACCATCAAACATCCGAAATTTGGCACAGAGCGTCGCGATCAATATGCTAATACGCGCGCTTAAATGTGTCGTTTTGAACGCCTGATTCCATGAATCTACTTCGTTCTCTGGCGACCGTCAGCGGCCTGACGCTGGTGTCGCGCATTCTGGCTTTTGCGCGCGACGTGCTGATCGCGCGCGTGTTTGGCGCGGGCATGGCGACCGATGCCTTCTTTGTCGCCTTCAAGCTGCCTAATTTGTTACGCCGCATGTTTGCCGAAGGTGCTTTCTCGCAGGCATTTGTGCCGATTTTCGGTGAATATCGCAACCGGCGCGGCCACGAGGAAACCCGGCTGCTGGTGGATCATGTCACCACCATGCTGGCGCTGATTCTGTTCGTGGTCACGCTGGTAGGCATTATTGCCGCACCGATTCTGGTGTATATCAGTGCCCCCGGTTTCGTCAAGGATGCCGAGAAATTCGACCTCACCGTACAACTGCTGCGCTTCACTTCGCCTTATATTTTCTTCATCTCGCTGGTGGCGGTAGCGGCGGCGATCCTCAACACTTATAACAAATTCTGGGTGCCGGCCTTCGCGCCCATCCTGCTGAATATCTGTTTCATCGGCGGCGCGCTGTGGTTAGCCCCCTATTGCCATCCGCCCATCATGGCGCTGGCCTGGGCGGTGTTTGTCGCGGGCATCGTGCAACTTGCCTTCCAACTGCCTTTCCTGAAGAAAATAGACCTGTTGCCGACCTTGCGTTTCAGTTGGCAAGACGAGGGCATGTGGCGCGTCATCAAACAGATGGGGCCGGCCATGTTCGGTGTCTCTATCTCACAGATTAGCTTGATTATTAACACTATTTTTGCATCGTTTCTGGTTGCGGGCAGTGTCTCCTGGCTGTATTACGCCGACCGCCTGATGGAGTTTCCCTCCGGCATGTTGGGCGCGGCACTGGGGACGATATTGCTGCCCTCGCTTTCCAAATGCCATGCCAACAACGATACGGCTGAATATTCCAGGCTGCTGGATTGGGGCTTGCGCCTGACCTTTATGCTGGCGCTGCCGTCCGCGTTGGCGCTAGGGTTGATGGCCGTGCCGCTGTTGTCCACCTTTTTCCAGCGTGGCGCATTCGTCGCAAACGATGTATTGATGACCAGTCAGGCGCTGGTCGGCTACAGCGTCGGGCTAATCGGACTGATACTGGTGAAAATCCTCGCCCCCGGTTTTTACGCCAGACAGAACATCAAGACCCCGGTCAAGATTGGTATCGTCACGCTGATTGCGACGCAAGCGATGAACGCGCTATTCATCGGCTGGATAGCCCACGCGGGTCTGGCCTTGTCCATCGGCCTCGGCGCTTGCCTGAACTCCGCCATCCTGTTTTATTACCTGCGCAAGAGCGGCATCTACCAACCCGAACCCGGCTGGGCAAAATTTTTCGCCAAGATCGCGCTGGCGATGCTGGCGCTGGGCTTGCTGCTTTGGTTCGGCATGGGAACACAGGATAGCTGGTTAGTCAGCAACCCGTGGTCGCGTGTCAGCCGATTGGCGGCGCTGGTGGCCGGCGGGGTGGTGGTCTATTTCGCCGTACTCGCCGCCCTGGGCTTCCGCCCCAAGGATAGCAACCCGTGGTCGCGTGTCAGCCGATTGGCGGCGCTGGTGGCCGGCGGGGTGGTGGTCTATTTCGCCGTACTCGCCGCCCTGGGCTTCCGCCCCAAGGATTTTTCCAAGCGTGCTATTTTCTGAACGCGATTATTTGTCGTTCAACAAGCCTTGTTTCGCCGCCACGGGTTTGACTTCGGGAAAATAGACCTGTTTCAGGCTGTTGCCCAGATTCTGCGACCAAGTGATGCCATCACTGCGGCCAAGTTGTTGCCAGTATGCCATGATGGTTTCGTCGTAAGCGTCAATCGCGGCGGCGTAACTGCTGGCATCGTAGCGCTCAAAGTGGCAGAAGGTGCGGATGTCCATGCGCGGTTTTTGGGGCGCGTCAACGGCGATGTGACCGAGACACAAGCCGACCAGCGGGAAGGTGAGCGGTGGGAGTTCGAGCAGGTCTATCATCGCTTGCGGGTTGCGGCGTATGCCGCCTATCGGCACGATGCCGAGGCCTTGCGAACGTGCGGCGGTCATCAGGTTGGCCAGCGTGATGCCTGCGTCCACTGCCGCCACGCCAAAACCTTCCATGCTTTCCTGGATGATCTGCGTCTGTCCGGCTTTCCCAACGCCGAGGCAGGTCTTGTGGAAATCAATCACCAGTGTGATAAAAACGGGCGCTTGCGCGATCCACGCTTGACCGCCGGCAATCTCGGCGATACGCGCGCGTTTCGCGGCATCGCGTACCACCACCAGTGAAATTTCCTGCGCGTTCATCGAAGTCGGTCCGCGCCAGGCGGCACGGATGATCTCGTCCAGCATGGCAGCGCTGACGGCCTGGTCGGTATAGCTGCGGATACTGCGGTGAGACTGGATGAGCTTGAGGGTATCGTTCATTGTTTTTCTTGGGTTAATTTTTTGCTGGGGAAGCGTTGATTTATTTGCCATGCCCGCACGGGATTAAATGTAACTTTTTGATTTTATTGTATTTTTAATTAAAATAAGCGATAGGGAGAATAAATCGGCACCCCTGTCATCAATCTTGTTCAGGTAAATTCGCCAGATGCATGGCACGGTTGACGACTTCGGCGGTCAGGTGCGGTGCAAACAGTGCGATGAAGTCGTAAGTATAACCGCGCAGGTATTCGTTTTTGCGTATTGCGATGCGGGTGGTGCTGGGCTTGAACAGATGCCGGGCATTCATGCGGCGCAGATGCGGTTCGCGATCCGGGATGAAGGCGATTTCCGCGAGTATGCCTATCCCCAAACCCAGTTCTACATAGGTTTTAATCACGTCGGCATCAATCGCGGTGAGCGCGATGTCGGGAACGATGCCCGCTTTTTCAAAGGCATCATTGATTTTGCTGCGCCCTGAGAAGGCGTGGTCGTAGGTGATGATGGGATAGCGCGCGATGGCATCCAGCGTGAGTTCCGGTTCTTGCAAGAGCGGATGATCCGGCGGGGTAATCACGCAGTGATGCCATTCGTAGCAGGGCAGCGTGACCAGTCCGTCATACAGCGTCAGGCTCTCGGTGGCGATGCAGATGTCCGCCTCGCCGTTCAATACCTGCTGGGCGATCTGCGTCGGGTTGCCCTGGTGTAAGCCCAATTTGACCTTGGGGTAACGCTCGATAAACTGTTTTACGACGGGCGGCAAAGCATAGCGAGCCTGGGTGTGGGTGGTGGCGAGGGTCAGGTGACCGCTATCTTTGGAATGGAATTCATCGGCAAACTGTTTGAAGTTTTCCGCGTCCAGCAACATGCGCCGCGCGATGGCAAGCAAGCCTTTGCCGGGCTCGGTCAGGGCGGTGATGCGTTTCCCGTTGCGCAGAAAAATCTGGATGCCCAGTTCCTCTTCCAAGAGCTTGATCTGTTTGCTGATAGCGGGTTGCGAGGTAAACAGTGACGCAGCCGCAGCGGAGATATTCAGGTCGCGCCTGACGATTTCATTGAAATAACGCAGTTGTTGAAGGTTCATGGCGAGGCCGGGTTTCCTGTCGGGTAGGTTGTATTTCGGTCTATATGCTATTTGGTTATAAAATCTTAACAGAAAACCATTAAGATTATTGATGCCGTTAGGATAAGATGCGCGCCTGAATTAGAAAACAGGAAGCTCGCGCAGCGATTCGTTGGTTTTTTCCTTTGTATGCGGGGAAGGGCAGGGGAGAGGGAAGTGGGTATGATAAGGTTTAATTATTTGGCTTGGCATATTTGTCATGCCCGTTGGGGTGGTTTTTGATGGATTGGCTGTACACGGTATCGGGTTTTGGCGTGGGTTTGATTGTCGGGGTGACGGGGGTGGGCGGCGGCTCGCTGATGACACCTTTGCTGGTATTGTTCTTTGGGGTATCTCCCGCAACTGCCGTAGGCACTGACTTGTTATACGCTTCGCTGACCAAGACAATGGGCGCGTGGGTACACAGCAAGCGTGGCACGGTGGACTGGAAAGTGGTCGGGCTGTTGGCGATGGGCAGTTTGCCCGCCGCGCTGGTGACCATCCTGATGCTGAAATATCTGGCGTTGGACGAGAAGACCTTGCGCAGCGTGGTGACTAGCGTGTTGAGCGTCGCCTTGCTGCTGACGGCGGTGGTGCTGTTGTTCAAGGAGCAAATCATGAAGATTGGCCGTCGCCGCGATGGCACGATGTACGAGTTGCACCATCGTTATCTGCCCACTGCAACCATTGCGACGGGCGTGGTGGTGGGGTCGCTGGTGACGGTGTCTTCGATAGGGGCAGGCGTGTTGGGTACGGTTGCGCTGTTATTTTTATACCCGCGTCTGCCTGCGGTTAAAATCGTCGGCACCGACATTGCCCACGCCGTGCCGCTGACGGCTTTGGCAGGCATGGGGCATTTGGCGCTGGGTACTGTGGATCTGGTGTTGCTGGGCAGTTTGTTGCTGGGTTCGTTGCCCGGCATTTATATCGGTAGCCATTTAAGCGCCAAAGTACCCGAAAGGGTATTGCGTCCCTTGCTGGCAATGATGCTGTTGATTATTGGTCTGAAGATGGTGTTCTACAAATAAGGAAAAGTCATGAGTGAAAATAAAGTCAATCAACCCAGGCAGGTAAGCTGGTTCAACGGCTGCGGCGGACGCATCGGCGTGGTGGTCGGGCAAACGGGCGAATACGCTTATATCGGTGCTGCGCTGCGCCACGACGAAGATGCGGATGTCGCGCACATTCTGGCTTACGGCGCAAAGTTTCCGCTGGCCGCCGCGTTGCTGTTGCCCGTGTCGAAAGCCTATTCACCCGCAGCTACCGGGGAAAACTAAATGTATCGTTACGACCAATTCGATCACCAGATGGTCGCCGAGCGTGTCGCGCAGTTCCGCGACCAGGTGCGCCGCCGCTTGTCCAATGAACTGACGGAAGACGAGTTCCGCGTGCTGCGCCTGCAAAACGGCCTGTACATGCAGATTCATGCTTACATGCTGCGCATCGCCGTGCCTTACGGACTGCTGAGTGCCGCGCAGATGCGCATGTTCGCGCACATCGCGCGCAAGTACGACCGCGACTACGGGCATTTCACCACCCGCCAGAACGTCCAGTTCAACTGGATCAAGCTGCCGGATGCGCCGGATATTCTGGCCGATCTGGCAACGGTGGAAATGCACGCCACGCAGACTTCCGGCAACTGCATCCGCAACATCACCTGCGACGAGTTTGCCGGTGTGGCAAAAGATGAAATTGTTGACCCGCGACCCTACGCGGAGATTCTGCGCCAGTGGAGTACCTTCCATCCCGAATTTGCCTATTTGCCGCGTAAATTCAAGTTTTCCATGACCGGTGCCACGACGGATCGCGCTGCCATCGCGGTACACGATGTGGGTTTGCAAGTGGTGAAAAACGCGCAGGGAGAAGTCGGTTTTCGCGTGCTGGTCGG
>Ga0210011_1004057_pt1 | contig 10778 bp, 8 predicted proteins | sample CryGeymeta201502_FD_183972 | JGI IMG/M metagenome (GOLD analysis project Ga0210011, IMG submission 183972) | Groundwater microbial communities from Crystal Geyser aquifers in Utah, USA - Crystal Geyser metaG 2015-02 (SPAdes) (version 2) | ecosystem: Environmental > Aquatic > Deep subsurface >...
CATTAATCGTAAATCAATTAGCTATACATTTTGAAGGGAGATTTGAGGCATAAAAACATTATGAAAAAAGCCGTTTACACAAGATTGTTGACAGACCCTTTCTTAAACAATTTGCCAATGCTTTGGAGTAAATTAGACCTAGCAAAGAGACAAGCATTGCTCCAAAAGGTATTTGGTGAGTCAATATTAGTCTCAAGTGATAGAAAAATCCGAACTGATAAATTATCGCCATCCTTCCAGCTAATTGAGGCAATTGCTAGCTCTGATGGCGAAATTGTGACCCCACGGGGAATCGAACCCCGGTTACCAGGATGAAAACCTGGTGTCCTAACCGCTGGACGATGGGGCCTTTAAAAGAGCCATGTCACGTTCTTGTAGTGTTGTATTGTACCAGGTATTACCGTAATACAATCAATACGGAATTCTCCCTGGTACTTCTTTTCTTTTAGATAGCCGGCGGCAAATCTGCGCATCGCTCGAAGCTTCTTGGGAGTTATAGCTGTGCTTGGATCACCAAAAAAGCTTGATTTTCGTGTTTTTACTTCGACAAAAATCATCTCGTTTGTTTCAGGATCTATGGCAACGATGTCGACTTCATAGCGATTGAAGACAATGTTTCTGTCTAAAATGTGGAATTTTTTGGATTCTAGAAACTCTACCGCTCTACTCTCGCCTTTTTGACCAAGAGAAAAAGAGGCTGAATTAAGCTGCTTTGTTGAAAAATTTCTTTTCTTTAATTCTGGTGGCTGCTTTGCCGATGCGTGCACGAAGGTAGTATAACTTGCTACGCCTTACACTACCCTTACTTTTAATCTCGATCTTTTTGATAGCTGGGACATTAACTGGGAAGATTTTCTCGACACCAAGACCCCCACTGACTTTTCGAACAATGAAAGATTTGCCATTGTCTCGATTCTTTGAAGCAATAACAATTCCCTCGAAGATCTGGATTCTATTTTTGTTTCCTTCGGAAATCTCTTCATGAACGCGAACGGTGTCGCCTACACTGACTTTTTGATCGAGGATTGTGAAAAATTGTGACATAACTTGATTGGCTAGAGGTGGTATTGTACTGGAAAAGTATCATAGAAGCAACGAGATGCTTCTAGGCCTTTTTTTTCGCCGCTGCTTTCAGATACTCGATGAAAATTGGGTGTGGTTTCAAGGGTCTAGATTTATACTCTGGATGCGCTTGGGTAGCTAAGAAGAATGGATGTTGAGACTCTGGGAGTTCGATCACTTCGACGAAGAAGTCGTCTGGAGAGGTTCCAGAGATGATAAAACCGTGCTTTTCTAGGGCTTCTCGGTATTCATTGTTGAACTCATAACGATGACGATGCCGCTCCGAGATTAGATTCTCTTTTTTATCTTTAAAACCATCGTGCTTAGAATAAATCTTGTGAGCAAGAGTGCCTTCTTTTAGAACGCAGTCGTAGGCGCCAAGACGCATGCTAGCACCATCACCCTTGATCTTCTGGTATTTTTCCTCAAAAGGAATGTCGTGAATAATTGGATATGGAGTATCTGGACGAACTTCGGAGGTGTGAGCATCTTTTAGACCGACAACATTTCTGGCGAACTCAACACTTGCCAGCTGCATACCGTAGCAAAGACCAAGGAAAGGAACTTTTTTCTCACGAGCATAAGTAATAGCATCGATTTTTCCCTCAACTCCGCGCTCTCCCCAACCGATTGGGACAATAATGCCATCTGCTTTCTCAAGAGCATCAACTGCTTTTTTCTTTTTCTTCTCAAGTTCTTCGGCGTTAATAAAGTCAATTTGTAAATCAACATCTCCATGCCAAGAAGCATAATTCAATGATTCTAAGAGAGAAACGTAGGAATCTTTAAGCTCAAAATCTCCGGTAGCGATGTACTTAGCGATGATGGCGATATTGATCTTCTTAGACTTTGGAGAAGTAATTTTTTCAACAAAGTTTTTCCACTCGCTCAAATCTGCTTTTTTAGCTGGAAGCCCTAGTTTTTTCAGCACAGCTTGATCAAATTTTTGGTCAGCAAAAACTAGGGGCAGCTCATACACAGTGTCACAATCAGGGTTCGAGATAACGTCTTCTTTGGCAAGATTGCAGTAATAAGCAACTTTTTCTTTACGCTTGTCGTCAATGTTGGTTCTGGCTCTGCCGACAATAAAGTCTGGTTGGATGCCGAGCTCATTAAGTTTTCTGACAGAGAGCTGAGTTGGTTTTGATTTTAATTCATTAATGTGGGAAGGATTTGGGAAGTAGGTGACGTGAAGGTGAAGGGTGTCCTTGGGGAATCTAAGCTTCATGATGCGATAAGCTTCGTAATAAATTACGTTTTGGTACTCGCCGGCGGTGCCTCCGAGCTCGACTAGAACAATATCAAAGCCAGCACCTGCTAAAGTGATTCTTTTGATAACTTCTTCTGGCACATATGGCAAAGCGTCAACAGTGGCTCCATCAAAGTGAAGATCTTGGGTTTTTTTAATGACTGAGAGGTAAATTTGGCCAACGGTAGTGAAATTTAGATGGCCAACTTCTTGGGATAGAAAACGCTCATAAGAACCAAGATCTAGGTCTGCTTCTAGGCCGTCTTCGCAAAGAAAAACGTCTCCGTGCTCGACTGGATTAATGTTTCCTGAGTCAAGATTTAGATAATTTTCACACTTAATATTTGTGACACTGTAGCCCTGATTTTTGAGAAGATATCCTAAAGAAGCAGCGGTAATGCCCTTCCCAAGCCCAGAAAGAACTCCGCCAGATACAAAAATGTACTTTGGCGTCTTCTTAGAATTATTGATTTTGGATTTCCCGGTTTCGCTCACGGGGTGGAATTATACAAGTTCTGGAGCCATACCTCAATGCGGGATTATTTTAGAAGTTTTGCGACCTCATTCTCGAGCTTTTCTGACCAAGTCACGCCGTAGGGAAGTCTCATGCGCTGGGGTTCATTTCCATTTGGAATAAGAACAATTACACTTTCGTCACCTTCATGAGATTTGAGTAATGTACCAAGTTTCTCCAGTGTTTCCTGAGAGGTTTTTCTGGGAATAAACAGTTCGTGATCGGCAGACAGAGTTGTTTCTTGATCTGCATCACTCGGTGGCTTCACCTTTTCTAAAATTAATTGAAGCTCTTCTTCTCTATTATCTAACTTGGCTTTTACCAGAACCACGGCATCGCGTCTTAAATCTGCTGAAAACTGATCGTAAATTTTTGGGAAAGCCACGAATGGAAGAGAGCCTGTGCCGTCATCAATTTTGCCGAAAGCCATGAGCTTGCCAGTTTTTTTTGTATTTACTTCGCGAATATCAGTGATGACTCCTCCAAAAAGGAAAGTGGCCCCGGTATGAACGCTTGCGTCAAGCTCAGCGATGGTTTTTGTTGCTCTCTTTGAGACTGCGGTTAGGGCATGTGCCATCGGATGTTCAGTAAGATAGAGTCCAAGAAGCTCTTTCTCGAACGAAAGCAGCTCTGCTTTAGGATATTCATTAATTTTTGGAAAAGTATCTTGCATTTCCTGTGCCGAGTGTTTAATTTTCGAGAAAAGTGTGTCTTGACCTTCGACATCGGAGTTCAGCTGATTAGCAGTTTGTCTGATGGACTCAAGATTCTCGAGCATGCTAGCCCTGGTTCCGAACTCGTCAAAAGCACCGACTTTAATCAGACATTCGAGAGTAGTTTTATTAACTTTTCTACCATCAGTCTCAAATACAAATTGAGTAAAAGAATGAAAGGCACCGACTCGATTTCTCGTTTCAATGATATTGATCAAAGCTTGTTCACCGACGTGCTTAATCGCATTAAGGCCAAAGCGAATCTTGAGACCCTCTAGAGATTTTTCTTCTTTCTCGATCGTAAAGTCACTGTCAGATTTATTAATGTCTGGGGGCACAACGAAGATGCCCATTTTTTTGCAGGTCTCAATGGCATAGGCAACCTTCTCATCTCGATTCATCGAGTGAGATCCAGACTCAACACTCATTAGTGCGGCCATGTACTCGACTGGATAATTAGCTTTTAGCCACGCAGTTTGGTAAGCGATCATGGCGTAACTCGCGGCATGAGGCTTGTTAAAGCCATAGTTCGCAAACGCTTCGATGAAACCCCAAACTTTTTCAGCCACATCCTTGGTGTAATTATTCGCGACTGACTGTGAGACAAAACGGCGTTTATTCTCATCCAAGAGACTCTTTTTCTTCTTACCAATGGCTCTTCGTAGAATGTCAGCCTCACCGAGTGAATAGCCCGCCATAACATTGGCAATTTGGAGAATTTGTTCCTGATAAACCATGATCCCATAAGTCTCTTCAAGAACAGGTTTCAGAGAAGGGTGAGGATACTTAACTTTCTTAGGATTGTGCTTGCCCTCAATAAACTCAGGAATAAGCTCCATAGGTCCAGGTCGATATAGAGCTACCATAGCCATGATGTCAGAAAATTGACTTGGTCTAAGACTGCGCGCTACCCGTCTCATTCCAGCTGACTCGAGTTGGAAAACTCCCATAGTCTCCCCGCTAGAAAGAAGAGAGTAGGTTTTTTTGTCAGTAAGAGGAATGGTTGTTATGTCAATCTTTATACCTTTATGAAGCTCTATCATCTCGATAGCTGTTTGAATCGTAGAAAGATTTCTTAACCCTAAAAAGTCAAATTTAAGAAGACCGATGGCGTCATCAGAAATATTACAATCCAAGGCATACATGTCGTATTGAGTGATAGTTTTGCCAGTTTTTGAGTCTTTCTGAATTGGGGTGTACTCCTGGAGTGGTTTATCTGTAATGATGATGGCCGCAGCATGGACAGACGAGTGACGAATAGAACCCTCTACTTGTTGAGCGAGGTCTATCAGCTTCCTGTACTTTGGCTGCTTATAGTATTCCGCCAGTTCATTAACTGACTCAACTGCGTTCTTCAACGAAACTTTTTTGGCAGGGATATTAGGGATTAGCTTTGCGATCCGATCTGGCTCCTCATAGGGCATGCCAAGAACTCGACCAATGTCCCGAATCGATACTCTAGCTTCCATGCGTCCAAAAGTGATGACGTGAGCGACGTGATCAAAGCCGTATTTTGAAGCAACGTAACTAATAACTTCGTCACGACGATTATCAGCAAAATCCATATCAATATCAGGAGGAGTGGGACGCTGAGGATTTAGAAACCTTTCAAAAGGAAGATCGTGAAACATCGGATCGATAGTCGTAATTCCCAAGGAATAAGAAACAATGGAGGCAGCCGCCGATCCTCTACCTGGACCGACGCCAATGCCTTGTCCTCGAGCCCAGTTCACAAAGTCCTGAGTGATTAGAAAATACGTGGCATAGCCCTTTTCGATAATAACTCCAAGTTCATAATCCATACGATCCTGCAAAACTTTCGTGATGGTGCCGTATTTTTTCTTGAGCCCAGCTTCTGAAAGCTTCTTTAAATAAGTGTTCTCCGTCTCTCCCTCAGGCACATCAAATTTTGGAAAAATAAGTTGACCTGTTGGGATTGTCACATCACACATCTCGGCGATCTTGGCCGTATTTTCTATTGCATCTGGGTACTCATGAAACAGTTCAATCATTTCTTGAGACGACCTCAAATAATAATCGGGAGAGTCCATCATCGTCATTCTGTTTGTGTCTGAAATTAATCTTCTTGTCTGAACGCAAAGAAGTGCGTCCTGGGCTTTGGCCTCGCTAGCTTTGACATAGTGAACATCGTTTGTGGCTACTAAAGGCAAATCAAGTTTCCGCGCCATAGCTACTGACATTTTCGTGAGTTCTTGCTGCTCTGAAACAGCCGGATGAATTTGGATTTCAACGTAAAAGCGGTCTTTAAATGTTTCAGCAAATTTTTTAAATAATTCTTCCGCCGCTTCTTGTTTTCCTTGGCGAAGTAGACGATTAAAAGGACTATTCATACAACCGCTAGTGACTATGACTCCCTCTGAATGTGCAGCTAACGTCTCGAAATCAATTCGTGGTTTATATGAGAAGCCTTCAAAATTAGCGATTGAAACCATGGCCATTAGGTTCTGATAACCTTTGAAATTTTGTGCGAGTAAAGTTAGATGAGCCTGATCGGAACCCATTTTGGTTTGTTTATCTTTGCGAGAGCCCTTGGCGTAATAGGCCTCGAGGCCTATGATCGGCTTAATTCCCTTCCTCTTGCAAGCGTTGTAAAAATGAATCGCACCATGCATGTTGCCATGATCGGTGATGGCCACTGCCTTCTGGCCGTGGGCGATGACTTCGTCGAGAAGTTTATCAATTTTTGAGAGACCGTCTAGTAAAGAATACTCAGTATGAACGTGGAGATGAACGAAATCTTGTTGCATGTGCCGAAAGCTACTCCTCTAAACTCAAGAGTATCGTAGCACGAACAGCGGCTGGATCTAGTTTCTTTCCCGAAACTCTCATAACTTGGCCCATTAGGAAACCTAGGACTTGTTTTTCGCCTCTGGAATATTTTTCTTTGACGTCAGGATTATCTGAAAGAATTTTTTCAATTGTTGTTTTTAATTCGACTGTATCAACGTCTTCCACAGAGTGCAGAGCAGAAAAATCATTGATAGTTTTTTCTACATCTGACTCAACTATAGGCAAAGAAATTTGTTTATTAACCAAAGCTGATGCTAATTTATCTACGGCAACTTTTTTATTTTTAGCGCTAGAAAAAAGAGAATCAAGAATATTAGCTTCTGATGCCGTATTGAAAAGTTTAGAGCCAAATCTTGGTTCTATCTGGTATTCACCTTCCCAGCGCTTGACTATCTGAGTTGGCAATTCTGGCAATGATGCCTTCATTTCATCTATCTGAGCTTGGGTAAATCGAACGGGAGGTAAGTCTGGGTCTGGAAAATAGCGATAATCTTCGGCTTCTTCTTTACTTCTCTGAGAGAAAGTCTCTTGAGTAGTCGTGTTCCAACCAAGGGTCTCTTGCTGGATTTCTTCTCCAGCAATAAGCTTCTTTTCCTGACGCTTCATCTCAAAATTAATGGCCTGTTCCATAAATTTAAATGAGTTGATATTTTTAAGTTCTGTTTTATATGATGGCAAGCCACTTTCTCCAACTGGTCTAAGCGATACATTTGCTTCAAGCCTCATGCCACCCTGATCCATGTCGCAGTCAGAGATCTCTAAGTATCTGAGTAATTCGCGCAGCTTCTTGCCATACTCTTTGGCTTGTTCTGGAGAATGAATATCGGCTTCGGTAACAATTTCAATTAATGGTACACCACCACGATTAAAGTCGATGAGACTGACATCTTCACCATTAATTTTTTTGTGAAGCAGTTTTCCCGTGTCTTCTTCTAAGTGAATCCTATGAATCCGAACTGTGCCAAGACTAGTCTCAAGCTTCCCGTCATAACAAAACGGCAAATCATACTGACTAATCTGATAACCTTTTGGAAGGTCTGGGTAGAAGTAATGTTTGCGATCGAACTTTGAAAAAAGATTGATCTTGCAACCAAGTGCTAAACCGAGCTTTATTGTCCACTCGATGGCTTTTTTATTTGCCACAGGTAAGGCTCCAGGAAGAGCGAGACAAACAGGACAGGTGTGAGAGTTAGGCTTTTCGGCTCCAAAAGGATCGTTCTTACAACCGCAGAACATTTTTGAAGCTGTTTTTAACTCAGCATGAACTTCCATGCCACAGACTAGCTCGTATTTATTATCAGTCATTATTTCTCCAAGAATTCCAACTTGTGGCTTTTTCATAGGCGTCGCCGAACTGGATAACTAAATCTTCTCTCCAGGCAGGGGCAACGATGTTTAAGCCAAGAAATAAATTCGTTTCGGGATCTCTAAACACTGGAACATTAATTCCAGGCAGACCACAGATTGAACTTGGTTCTTGCAACATGTCTGCTAACTCACCAAACATTGAAGAACTCTCACTGGCTCCAATTTTCTGGGCAAAAGTCGGTGAACTAGCACTAATCAAGACATCGTATTTCTTAAATAATTCTTCAAAATCTAGAGCAAACTTAGCTCTGACCTTCTGGGCAGTCAGATAGTATTTGTCAGCGTAACCCTTTCGCAGAGCATGAGTGCCAAGCATAATTCTTCTCTTCGCTTCATCACCGAAGTGAGAGCGATCGTTGCCATATCTAATTCCTGTATATCTCGCCAGGTTGCTACTTACCTCAGCTCTCTGGGCAATTGTATAAACGCTAATGGCGTAGTGCGGGTCGAGTGCCTGGGCATATTCGACTTCCGCTCCAAGATCTTCTAGTATCTTTGATGCTGCATCAATGTAAGGACGAACTTCTTCTAATCCTTCTAAATCTTGATAGAGAACGCCGACTTTCATGCCAGATATTTTTTTATTGAGACTGTTTGAAAAAACCGGGTGTTCCGCAGGATTACTGGTGGCATCGAATGGATCATGTCCAGCCATGATATCTAGTAAAGTAGCTGCATCCTCAACTGTTTTGGCGATTGGTCCTGGTGAGTCAGTTGAAGAAGCCATAGCAGCAATACCATAACGACTGACTCTGCCATAAGTTGGTTTAAGACCGACCACTCCACACCAAGCAGACGGTTGGCGAATAGACCCTGCCGTCTCGGTTCCAATTGCGATTATGCAAGTATCTGAAGCAACGGCTGCGGCACTACCACCGGAAGAGCCCCCTGGAAGATGGTCTGGATTTCTAGGGTTTAAAGTTCTGCCAAAATCTGAAGTTTCAGTTGAAGATCCATGTGCCCAAGCATCAAGATTAGTCTTACCCAAAATTACACCTCCAGCTTCCTTAACTTTCCGAATTATGCTGGCTTCGTATGGCGGTCTATATCCTTCCAAGACCTTAGAAGAAGCAGTAGTTGGGAAATCAAGCGTACAAACATTATCTTTGACGGCTATTGGCAGTGAATGCAAAGAGCCCTCGCTGGCTGTAACTGGAGCATCAAGATGTGAAAGGAAGATATTCAGCTTGCCATTAACTTCTTTAATCTTGTCAATGCAGGCTTGCTGAATTTCTGCAGCCGTCACCTCTTTTTCAGCGACAAGCTTTTGTGCTTTTTTGAGAGTAAGTTTATTTAGATCAGTCATTGTGGAGAATTCTTGGTACAACAAAATAGCCACCGTTAGTTTTTTTAGCCTGACTCAGAGCTTCTTCTTGAGAAAACATTCTTTCGTTATCGACAACATCTTCTCGCATAATGTTCTCTAGACCAGTGGTGTGATGAGCTGGCTCAATACCAGTCGTATCAATTTCCGATAAGTTATCAATCACTTGCAGAGTCTCATCAAAAGCTTTGGTGATTGAACTTAATTCTTTATCACTCAAAGGAATGTTTGCTAAATGTGCAATCTCGTCAACTAATTTTTTTGAAATTGTGGCGCTCATACTAACTTTCCCAAAGCAGCAATTCTCTGCTCCACGGGGGGATGAGTTTGGAAAAGACCGGCAAACATGCCAACAGCTCCATGAATGTTCTTGAGTGGGTTGGAAATATATAAATGCGCCGTAGCTTTGTTTGCCACCTCTAGAGGTTCTTTGTCTTGAGAAATTTTGCCCAAAGCTTTAATTAAACCCTGGGGATTTTTTGTCATACCCACGCCAGAAGCATCAGCCAAAAACTCTCTTTTTCTTGATACAGCCAGCTGGATGAGCTGAGCTATCAAGGGCGAAAGTAGGGCTAGGATGATTCCAACTGCAAATAAAATTACCTTAATTTGTCCACTTTCTCGATTATCATTTGAATCTTTATTTCCCCAGAAAGTCATTCTCAGGGCCCAGTCAGATAACAATGCAATCATCCCCACTAGAACCGTGACAACAGACATGAGCCTTATGTCATAATTTCTCACATGAGAAAGCTCGTGAGCCACAACTGCCTCAACTTCTGAGCGCTCAAGTCTTTGTAACAACCCAGTAGTAACGCAAACTACCGCATGCTTTGGATCTCTACCGGTGGCAAAAGCGTTCATGGCCGTGTCATCAATAACATATAATTTTGGCATCGGCATCCGCTGTGATTGGGCAAGATTTTCAGTCACGGTATAGAAATCAAAGAACTCTTCTCGTTTCGCCAATCGGGCTTTTGAAATACTTAAAATCACTTTATCTGACCACCAATAAGAGGCAAAAGACATGACACCAGAAACAATTAGAGCAATTCCGACCATATCCAGTCCGTAACCAAACCCGTAGGCAATAGCGTATGCAGATAGCCCCACAAAAAGTGTGAAAGCTGTGATTACAACCCACGACTTAATTTTATTGGTCTGTGCTAACTGATAGTGAGTCATGACAAATCTCTGAGACTAAAGGTCAACGTTGACATCCTTCATCTCATCTGAGCTTGTTTGAAGATGCCCGCCTGAATGAGGCGTCTCTAGACCCTTTTGCTCCTCGAACTTAAACATACGAGCAATAACATTCGAAGGAAAAGTAACTAGCTTCTCATTAAATTGTTGTGATAAATCAATAACAGTTCTTCGAGCATACATTAGTTTATCAGCTGTATCGCTCAGTTCTTGCATGAAACGCATCACAGTCTGATCAGATTTAATTTCTGGATTATCTTCGACAGCGACAGCAATTTTTGGCATCATTGTCTGAATCTGATCGATGGCTTTCTCGATATCAACCATATTGCCAGACTGCGTTGCTTTTGTTGCGGAAGTGCGAGCCTCAGTGAGCATACCAAAAATCTCTTTTTCCTGCCTCATATATCCCTTGACTGAAGCCTGGAGACTTGGAATAAGCGACGCCTGTCTCTTGAGCTGATTACCAATCTCTTGGATACTGGCTTTAATTTGAGTTTTTAGTTTTTGAAAAGTGTTGTATAAACCGAGGAC
>Ga0210011_1004058_pt1 | contig 10776 bp, 19 predicted proteins | sample CryGeymeta201502_FD_183972 | JGI IMG/M metagenome (GOLD analysis project Ga0210011, IMG submission 183972) | Groundwater microbial communities from Crystal Geyser aquifers in Utah, USA - Crystal Geyser metaG 2015-02 (SPAdes) (version 2) | ecosystem: Environmental > Aquatic > Deep subsurface >...
GGTCATGGCTACCAATGGCCTGCAGGTTCTCTCTTGGGTTGACTCTGGAGCTGGCACGGAGACAGATCCAGTATTTGCTGCATGGACCAAGGACTACAACGATTTGATTAACACACCAACCATACCAGTTGACACTGATGATCAGACGGCAGCCGAAGTCACCGTCAATACAACCAATTTTGCCATCAATCTGTCCGCGACCGACACCACGGTGCAGGCTGCCTTGGATACATTGGATGATATGATTAGCGACGGAGCGAATACAGCGTCAGTTCTCCAGCAAACATTTATTTCCGCCGAGATACTCGTAGCCGACACTGGGTCAAAGACAAAAATACCCACGGCGCTTGCGTTTACTACTGCTGATATAGGCTGTGACGCGTCGGATACCTTGGGCGTATCTATATACTCGTCGGCTACGGTTAATGGAGTGTATTCTCTGGTTGGGAGTATAGCATTGACTGCTACTGACGCGGTAAACGCGGTGGACATTTCAGCGTGGGCAAATGCATCAGCTGGACACTGGTTACGAATAGATCTAACAGGGACTCCTGCTGCTGCAAAGGAGTGCACCATTGCAATTGGAGGGAATGAATTATGAGTTGGTTAGGAGCAAATACTAAACAACAGGGTGGAGCATCCACACCAGCAGTCACGGGATGGCAGCGCCCCACGGATTGGCTACCGATGCCTGTTGATGCACCAAACAAAATCGCCATATTGGCCATGGTCAGAGAGACAACAGGGGAGTATGCAGCCTTAAAAATCGTCTGCGATGGTGGCTACACCGTTGATTGGGGCGATGGAGTTATTGACAATGTCGCCTCGGGTATCGTGGCAGAGCACCAGTATTTGTATGCCGATACCAATCTGGATGGGACACTATGTACTCGTGGATACAAACAAGCAATGATTGTTATCACGCCACAGTCAACGGGTGATATAACCGAGATATACCTCAACATTCGACATTCATACTATACTGTCACTGGTGTAAGTACGCCATTTCTCGATGTTCAGATCAATGCTCCGTCGTGTACTGTACTCCAAAGCTATCATGCAAATTCCTCTTGTAGATACATTGAGCGGTGGAATATTACAGCAGTTGGTTCAATAACTAATATGTCTTACATGTTCCAAAACAATTACTCAGTGCAGCAATATACGTTCCCTGCTTCTTTTGGTTCTGTTGCTACTAGTATGTACCAAATGTTCGCCCGCAATTATGCCGTGCAACAGTATACATTCCCTGCTTCTTTTGGTTCTGTTGCTACTAATATGTACCAAATGTTCTCTGGCAATTATTCAGTGCAACAGTATACATTCCCTGCTTCTTTCGGTTCTGTTGCTACTAATATGTACCAAATGTTCTATAACAATTATTCAGTGCAACAGTATACATTCCCTGCTTCTTTTGGTTCTGTTGCTACTGATATGTCCCAAATGTTCGCCCACAATTATGCCGTGCAACAGTATACATTCTCTGCTTCTTTTGGTTCTGTTGCTACTGATATGTACCAAATGTTCTATAACAATTATTCAGTGCAACAGTATACATTCCCTGCTTCTTTCGGTTCTGTTGCTACTAATATGACTAGCATGTTCCAAAACAATTATGCAGTGCAGCAATATACGTTTCCTGCTTCTTTTGGTTCTGTTGCTACTAATATGTCTTACATGTTCCAAAACAATTATGCAGTGCAGCAATATACATTCCCTGCTTCTTTTGGTTCTGTTGCTACTAATATGTATTACATGTTCTCTGGCAATTATGCCGTGCAACAGTATACATTCCCTGCTTCTTTTGGTTCTGTTGCTACTAATATGACTAGCATGTTCTCTGGCAATTCATCGGCTAAAACTATCACAAACCTTGAGGCTGCTGTCAGTGTTACACTAACCGGATTGCTGGAAACGCCAGCCATAATAGCCGTATTTAATTCACTGCCCATAGTGACTGGGCAGACTATAACACTGACTGGATTGCCAGGGCTTGCTGCTCTGACGGCGGCAGACAGACTAATAGCTACAGACAAGGGTTGGACAGTGACCCCATGATGATGATGTGTTCAATAGTTGGCTGTGGCAAACCGGATTTCTGCCCGGGGTTATTCATGATGAAGGTGGGTGACGAAGGCGACGAATACAATATTGCTGACTATGCAGGACGGTGTCACCCATCTGCCGAGTTACAGGCCATCTACAACGAGGAGATAATGAATGTATAAATATGTTATTTTTATGTTGGTTGTACTCGTACCCCTACCAGTTTTTGCCAGTGATCTGTGTGTTGATTTTGCCTATGACGGGGCAGCAGTATCATTTGAGCTGTACCAGGATGCTATATTACTCTGTACCGAACCAAACCCATCCAGCCGACAGATTGTCTGCCCCATGGTTGACGAGGTAGGCGCTACCAGTCATGTCTATCATATTGTTGCCAAGACTAACAGCACTGATGTGGTTGGTGAGATAGCCACATATACTAAAGATATTGTCGCCCCAACGGTTACCTCCGCTGTGCTGATTGACGCAGCGGGAAAGAGAGGGAGGAGAGAGTTCTATCGTGATACGGGTACGGAGATTGTCCCCTACGCCCCTGTTGCCGGGAGTGGCGGAAATTTTGCTACTCGGGTGCAATAGATGTTAAACGATATGATTGTTGATTATCTGAGGTATTTCTGGTGAAAAGCAAACTACTGCACACGCGGGAATACCGCCTCTATGATTTGCCCCCGGATATGACTGTTACCGAGGCATTGGAGAAAGTCAGGAAATCTGTAAATCCTGACTGGGATGTGCACTATATTGAAGCTGCACGGGATGGATTAGTTTTCCGGCTGGAATCACCATTACCAAAGAGGCTATTATGATACGTGGTATTTGTTTAACTATGCTGGCACTTTCACTAACTTCATGCGCTGACCAGGCGCAACAGAGCCGGTATATCCATAACACACTGCAGAACCGGGACAGGATGATATCCGAAGCACATGTTAATGACGGCTTCAAGATGTCATTTACCATGGTCGAGGTTGCTCCAGGAGTGAAGGCACTATTGCCGCAAGAGATCTCTTATAAAGAACAAGCTAAATTTAATCAACCTTTGCCTACTACACCAACAGAACATCCAGCATGGCGAGCAGTTGAACGTATAGGGGTAGCTGCTATTCAAGGGACTGTTATAGGCTTTGGTATCAATGCCGCATCCGATGTTTTGCAGTCAGGTATTGCAGCGAGTAGATCAAATAATACAACCATCACGGATGACCATACTGTCGGTGCGGTGGATAATTCCAGATATACTGAAATAGATGCCTCACGTACAGATAACTCAAATGGACCCGTGGATAATTCAATAGGGCCAGTTGATAACTCTGATGAATCAGTAGGTCCAGTAGACAATTCAGTTGATAACTCGGCAATAATTCCAACACAGGAGTAAAAATATGTTGAACATAGCGGCTATTTTTAAAGCATGGCAGGCTGGAAATATTATCAAAAACCCTGAGAAATGGAAAGCCGGGACCGAGTTAACCAACTATCTCACGGCAATCATTGCCGGAATAATCGCCGTGGCAAAATGGCAGTATCCTGATTTTGTCATCACGGAAGAAATGAAGGATTTGGTATTGCAAATTCTAGGCGGAATATTGGTGCTGATAAATGTTATCTCTGGACGAATTACTACGGAAAAGGAAATTAGTCTTAAGTAAGACTATTCAGTTGAAACCAGGTTGGAGCAAGTGGATTGAAAAATTAATACGAGGCGTGAAACGATGGATAAAATAAAGTTTTTCTTCAGTGGTGCGTACGATTTTCTCAAGCCGTTTATCAAAATTCTGCTTACGAGGGGTGGAGTGATCCTGATGATGGCCGCCAAAGAAACTGTCGCTGCGCTTGCCGAAAACATGAAGGACGCTGAGGGGACAGAAAAGCAAAAAGTAGCGCTTAACCTCATATCAACAAGGTTGAAAAATGAGGGTATAGATATGGCAACATCTGCGATAAATTCGGCCATTGAGGCGGCGGTACTCAGGCTGAAAGAGAAGTAATGATCGAGACGCGGACGATCCACTACGAAGGGGCCAGGCTGGAAGTGCTGGCGTTTTTGGCGGATGTCTGGCCACATGAGCTTCCCCTGGATAAATGGCCGTCATTTTGTGGCCCTGGCTCAGGGTGGGTGGAGAAATTTTTCCCGGAAAAGATATGTGGTGTCCCTGTTTCCTGCCTCTGTTTTGACCATGACTGTACCTGGCCGATGTGTGATGGCAGTCTGGAGGATTTTGTCGAGGCCAACATACGCATGTATCGCAATGCGCGCCGGCTGGTCTTTGCTAAAATAAAGTGGTGGAGGCGTCCACAAGCTGAAGCAGTCTGTCTTTTTTGGCTGGTAATGGTTATGACAACCGGGGTCAAACTCTACGAGAGTCAGATTCCCGACAAGGTTTACAATTACCCACTTGATAATCCAGCCATGAAGAAGAAGCTGCACCGGCTGGCCATGACAACGCTCAACTACCCCCAAGGTGACTATGCAAACTGACCAACACGACGGGGGGATTGAATGCCTCGACCCAAGAGAGAACGACCATGATAGACGGAAATGTGCGGACTGTGATTCTCATCCCGACATGGAGAGATTCCGGACACAGGTAAAAACGGGGGTAATTATCTCCGCGTTTTTCCTCTTGACATTCATGGGTTGGATGGCTGGTGCTACTCTGACTCAGGCAGAGCGGTCGATATCATTCGAAAAGGAAATGCGCATCAATCAGGAGGTACATAAAAAAGAGGTCCAGAAACTCATTGATGACATATCCTGTAACGTTAATGAGATAGCAAAATCCGTACATCGTTTGGAAACTGCTATTGCTACCCTCATCGAGGTGTCGGCCTTTGAACGAACACTGACAAAAGAAGAGCGCGCCCATACACGGCAGGAGATTGAGAGCATAAAGAGAAACGGGGTAAAAAATTCTACCAGGGAATAACATGACACCAGTCGAACGAGTGGAGTGGATGTTGAGTATGGAAGCACAGATGCCTCAGAAGGACGCCGCAGGGATTTATATCCCCAGTGGGATGGACGCAGTGGTCAAAATCAAGGCCCTTGAGGAAGTTCTAAAGATACTCCAGCCAAAGAGCCAGGATAATAAGGTGTGATTATGGAAGATTACCAAAAACGAGTGCTAAAGGAAAAAGAAGATCTTGATGAGAGAATCACAAGTCTTCGGTCATTTCTCAACAGCGACAAATGCCCGAAGACTTGTGGACAGCAGCAGTTTATACTTATGCGTATACAGTTGTCAGCCATGAACGAGTATAGCGATGTGCTGCGGCAACGGATTGAGGCTTTCTCATGACACTTGGAGAGAAACAGGAATTGTTTTTTCGGCTTAAATCCAAGCTCCTCGTGAAGGCCCTGGAAATCTGTGATCGGGAAAGGATAACTATTCGGGATGGGGATTCGTTCCGGGATGCACGAGTCCACGGAGCATATGGCGAGAAAAAGAGTTATGCCACAGCCTATAGCTTACACAAACTTAAACTTGCCAAGGATTTAAATTTCATCAAGGACGGTCGGCTGCTTGCCGAGACAAAGTATTTTCAGGAACTCGGCGAGTGGTGGGAGCAACAGCATGAGTTATGCCGATGGGGTGGGAGATTTAATGATGCTGGACATTTTTCCCTGACACATGATGGTCGGGCGTGATGTTAGCAATTTATCTAAAGTCTCTATTCTATTGTAATTCGTGTAAGTATTTGGTAGTGTTAAAGAAAACAGGAGATTACCTTGCTGACCTACCAGTTCAACGAGCCCATTGATATAGTCAACCTCGGTGACATACACCGAGGTAATAAAAACTGTGATACTAACCTCCTTAAAAAGAATATTCAAAAGATAGCTGATACAGGAAATATGTATTGGGTCAGTACTGGAGACCTGCTGGAAACAGCAATAAAAAGTTCAAAATCATCCTGCTATGAATCATCAACACCAGAAGAAGAACTTGAAGCCTTGGCTCATGAACTTGAGCCTATAAAAGAAAAATGCCTTGGCTTCACTGCATCTAACCACCAGAACAGAGTCAGAAAAGAAGTTGGATTATCGCTTGACAAGGTCCTAGCTGACCGGGCTGGCTTACCATTCATTGGTATTTCTGCTGTTATAAAGGTTACTTGTGGGAGGTGCTCCTATTTCATTGCTATGCACCATGGAACAGGCGGTGGCACAGCGGGTAACAAAGTAAACAGAGCTATCAATCTTGCTCAAAACTGGCTTGGTGCTGACATCTACCTCACTGGCCATACACACGCGTTTTCCCATGTCACTGACATCCAGACCATAGTTGATAGAAAGAGGAATAAAACCACCAACATAACCACTCATCACGTAACAACTGGCCATTATCTTATATACGAGGGGAGCTACGCTGAGGACTTGGGCCTGAAAGCCAAGCCCACAGGTAGCTCTGTTGTCACTCTTGGGTTCAATGAAACGGGTAGGCAAGTAATGAAAAGTGTTGAGGTCTGGTTTATGGGTTAGAAGGGTGTAGTCCGTTCCATATTAGTTTGTGGCGCAGATCCGAGAGACTCCCTGAGTTGTCTATCACAATATCTGTCGATAACACCTTAACACCACGCTCAGATCTGTGTCCAAGGAAGTCTTCGTACCACCTCCGCATATATACTTTACCATCTCTCCTACCTGTGAGGTGTACCACTACTCCGCCCATGTCCCTGACTAACTGAGCCTCGGTGGGAAATCTACAGTCATCGATGGCGTAATCTTTGAGGATATCTCCATTTATCCTGTCTATCATCAGCTTCTCCCACAAACCAGGTACTGTTTTACGTACGAATTCAGTGCCAAACTGCTGCATGATTACTCTTGGTGACACACCATATCGCGGGTCTATAGCTTCTTTTCCTTCTAATGTTGTTAGTTGGTGATCAGAAAAATTGAAGAGATCTTTGAGGCATTTTTTCATTGGTGCAGCAAAAGATATTATCTCAAAGTCCTTGAGCATCCTAGCTGCTGATGACTTACCACACCCTTTTGGGCCTGTGAAAGCTATGATCATTCCATATTCTCCGTTATCTTCCTCAGTTTCTTCTCAGCTAGCACCATATAACCATGTACTTCCAGAAGTTTCTCATGGTCTCTTGGTTTAACCTTAGCTGTTCTAATAGCGCCCTCTGCCATTACTCTGACTTCCACCATTCTATTGAGTAATTCTTTCACATAAACCCCTTGTCAATAGCCAGCCATTCCGGGATAGATATCTCCACTGCTATGTTATCATCTTCGCCAATTTCCTCATCAATGAGGCTGACTGGAATCCACTCTTGTACGTCACCGTCATCTACTAGGATGGCCATGGACGTCCTCTTGATTATGTCAACTGTTATCTCTACATTAGCCATTATTAACAACTCCTAAGCAGTATTCGTAAGAATCAGCACAATCTTTATCATTCCGTAATTCCACAAACCTCCCGTGGTCAAGACAGTAAGTCTCCCTGGAGGTCTTATCAGTAGTTATGCCAGTGAACTGAGCAGTCACTACTCTACCAACTAATTTCCCCCACCAATCAACACCAAGAAACCTGTCGTCATCTGAAAAGCCACCACCTAGTTTCGTAAGTATCTTGTCATCACAGCTCTTGACTATCAGTCCACCCAGAGCGGCAGCATACCTCCCCTTCTTATCCCCGTAATAGGCGCCAACAATCTCAAACTCAGCCTCAGCCACTGGCTTGAGCTTCACACCAAACTTACTACCAGATGACTCACTCTTCCATTTGAGCTTGTTGATTACCTTAATCATCGCCCCTTCTTCTTTTCGGATGCGGCAGTTCTTGTAGAAGACCAAGGCTTCGTCTTTGTCTCTAACAAAATCTGTCTTAGACAGAAATATCTTACCGCTGTTTACCTTTACGCCATTCAAGGAGTTAAGCATCTCTTCATATGTAGTATCAGAATACCCTCTTCTGAAATCTTCATGGGTAATATACCCCCAGGTAACATACTCAACCCTGTTTATCCACATAGGATTTCCATCACCAGAGATAAATGAGTTGATAATTCCGTTACTTGTTTTTCTTGGTAGGTAGCTTCCGCCAGTTCCTCTTACTAACAGTTCCCCCATCCAGATAAGGTTGCTACCAAGCCGGGAGATCCACTCCTTGTTACGTTCTATAACTCCACTAAGAGAGTACCTACTGCCGTTACGGGATAAGAAAGAACCATCAGGCATAAGGTAGGAAAACATACCATCCATCTTTATCTGAGCAACTACAGTATCATTTTCAAAATCTATTTTATCAAACTCTTTAAAACCAGAGAATCTCTGGTATGGTACTTCAAAGACGAGGCTGGGTGTAACGGCATTAAAAGCCTTGGCACCACAGCCACACTTAAGATCCTTTTGAATTATCTTAGTGACTATTTCTGCTCCCCCGTCAATGCTGTGGGCAAGATTAGATAGCTCCTGGATCTCTGCATCAGTGGCCCCTCGCTTTGCAGAGAGATAATCAAGATATTCAAAGACGTGCTCATTGGTACAATCCCTGGTAGTGGCTGACGTAACGAGTTCTGTCACATTGTAGGACTTGTCCTGATCAAGGGCGTACTTCACCACCTTCTGAAACAACTCATTTCCAGGCAAGTGTTTCTTTATTATCTCTGACTTGGCTTTGGTGCCGCTCACCTCTGCCAACTGCCTGATTATATCTAAGACCCCTCTCATCTCCCCTCCCCTTCCTCATTCTCTACGATACTCTGGTATATTTTTTCCTCAGACTCCTTCGCTCTCACACCAAAGTATTCATCAGGTACCAGGTATATTCTCACTATCCTGCGCAAAGCTTTTTCTAACAGTGCACACCTCTCACATTTTTCCATTACCTACCCCTCTCGGCTAGAAAAGAAATAGCCAGAGATGGACCACCCATCTCTGGCTTGCTGAACGCCTTGGCTACCTCCGCTGAGTGGTGATGATAGCCATAAACATTTATATAAACTAGGCCACTATCTAAGTCAAGTAGATTTTCTCAAGTGCTCCACTTCCATGGATAGCTGGCCTATTTTCTTGTACAACACGCTGGTCTGCTCGTCACAGTCACATGAAATATTGTCAGTGTCCTTAGCAAATATTTCATCTGCCCTTTCCAGTAGCTCCTTCTTCCAAGTACTTACTGTAACGGGGTGAACCCCATGTTTCGTAGCTATCTCAGCTATAGTACTGGCCCCCACAATAGCTTCCAATGCTACAGTCGCCTTAACCTTTGCCGGATAACGAATTCTTGTTCTAGTTTCCATATCCATCTCCCCCATTTGTAGTTGCTCTTCAGTCATTTCTCCGTCCCTTTCATAATTCATATTTCAATCACCTGATCCGCTGCCATTTCCGATTGACTCTCGTGAGTCACGATAAACTTCTGTCCTCTTATAGTTTGTATTGCTGCCAGAGCTGCTGCTGTCCTCTCCTCATCACAATCCGCAAAAACTTCATCAAAAATCATGAACCCCGCAGTTGGGGCAAAGATATCCCGGATAGCTGACCTTAGGGCTATACCAAGTATGGATTTTGCACTACCCGACAAACGCGATGTTGGGCGCTGGTCTACCGCAAAACCTTTGTCTGTCTTCTCTACCTCTGAATCATACCCTCGCATCTCCGAGAAACTTTGGGAGACGTAGGATATAACTTTGTCCCATATCTGGTTTAGCACCCTTGGCTTCGCCTCTCTGACAGCTTTTATTATCTTGCCGTTGCGGTCCTCCACTCGCAGGGCTGTGTTAATTTCTGTTATCGTCTTCTTAACTCTTATAAGATTGTTTTTATTCGTTTCAATCTTGGCTTCAGCTGCTACTATCTCTTTTTCTTTGTTGGTGAGCTGGTTGTTCAATTCTGTCTGTGTCTCTACCAGCTTGGTTAAGGCACACTCTTCATTAAATATCTCAGTCCTCTTCTCAGTTGTGTCCTGAAGCTCACCAGCATCTTTTAACTCTAGCTCCTTCTCTACCAGCTCTGTTCTTAGCTTGTCCAGGGCTGAAGTCTTCTCCGTTATTATAGCTTGGCAGGAGGAGGATTTAATCCTGGATTGCTGGTAGTCGGCCAGGAGTCGCTTGGCAGAGACGAGTTCTCCCTGATCTGGTTGAAGCGGCTTGAATCCAGTTATCTCGTAAGTGTATGGTATCTCTTTCTTTATAGCCCGGACATACTCTCCATGTACCTTAGCCTCCCTCTCCAGCCTGTCATGAGTCTCCTTGATCTGGTCAAGGATCTGCTTCTCGGCCTTGTCATCCTCCAGAATCTTTTGTGTTCTGGTTATCCCCGAAGTTAACTTCTCTATCTCGCCATTAATCTTCTTGTTGATCTCTTCCTTCTTCGTCTTGATATCCGAACCACACTTGGTACAGATATCATCTGTCTGGATACCTTTCTGTAGGGACTTGATTTCCCCTTGCTTACTGGAGATAATGGCCTGTTGCTGAGTTATATTTTTATATAACTCTTGTATCCTATCAGTCAGGCCTTGCTCATGCTCATCCCAGTAGTGTTCAGATGGCTCGATACTTTCCGCCCACTGGTAAGCTTTGTAGGAAAGTTCCCTTGAGGGGAACTCTTCTACCAGAGTAGTGGCTGCATCCACAGCGCTAGCACAGTAGGCAGGTATCTGATCAGCTTCCTGCTGCGCCTTTGTTAGCGCAGATTCTGCCCACTGAATATCTACCTTCTTGTTTGAAGCGGCCTTAGCTATACTC
>Ga0210011_1004061_pt1 | contig 10769 bp, 8 predicted proteins | sample CryGeymeta201502_FD_183972 | JGI IMG/M metagenome (GOLD analysis project Ga0210011, IMG submission 183972) | Groundwater microbial communities from Crystal Geyser aquifers in Utah, USA - Crystal Geyser metaG 2015-02 (SPAdes) (version 2) | ecosystem: Environmental > Aquatic > Deep subsurface >...
TTAAGGCTTTAAAAATTAATACATTCGAAACAAGGCATCTCAAGCAATATTTAACATAAGTTAAGATATAATCACCTTTCTTTGGTAAAGTAGTAGAATATGTTGGCTTTCTACTAGTACTCTTGTGGAGTTCTGACTTTTAGTTCTCTGTCTTTTTCAGTTATTCTGTTACTCAGCAACTTGATACTATCCACAAAGTCATCTCCATCATATACGTAGTTCATTCTTTCGTTCTAGTCACACTCACTCAAAGTTACCAACTCCTTCATTTTTTCCAGCCCGCTCAGATATTTTTTGGCTTTTTCGATAGTTCGGGTAAAAAGTGTATACTCCTACTTAAATTTTTGCCCTTGGCTTTTCTTGTATTCTTGGATTCGAGGGTAGAGGACATATAGCAAATTCATGTAGAATATTGGCTTGAAGTAAGATTCGTGAGTGTTACCAAAAATAACCTGCATAAGACTCCAGAATTAAGAATAGCTCCAGGTATTTCCCCAGTCCTATATTTCTTTTCTTTCTGTTTGCAATTTAGGATCTTTAACCTCCAGGTTTTTCATCAAGAGAAGAGGATCAAAGCTGGTCAGCCCAAGCAGGAAGTAAATCAGGAAATCAATCCTGCTAATATACTTGCTATGAATTTATTTGTACTCTTTTACATAGCCACACTGAATAAGCTCCAGTTTATGGAAGCTTTCCAGATCTGTTTTTCTCTTGTAAATAAAATCAAGCATTTTAAGAGTTTTTCCAAAAACAATAGCCCATATTTTCTTGCAGTTGGGCATCAATCTCATCATATTGCAAGCCAGAACATAGCAATTGATTGCATTCTTCTCACACTGTTCAGTCCTTGACTTGGGAGGAATTCTTGAAAGTCCGCTTTTGACGTTGGAGTTATTGATGAATTTATAGAGAATCGTCTCGAACAATTTCAATCCAAATGTGGTTATTTGCTTGTCATTGGCCTTATCTATTGTGTTCAGTAAAGCTTTTATTTCAGCCAACGTTTCAGCAGGAGAAGATCTTGCTCCACTTATATTTTCAATCTTGGATGTGATAGCCTCTTCTTCTTTCATAATTTCAACGAATTTGATGTAGGATTCCAAAAATTATTCGGAGGTGAGCTTCTGGGAAGGTTGGCGGGGCGCAGGCTGGAAAGATGGAGCCACAGGCTGAATTATTGGAGCAGGTTGAACTGAAGAAGGTGGTGGCACTGAAGGAACATTAGGGGGTTTTTGAGGAACAGATTCAGGTTCTTTTTGCTCAGAAATTTTGAATAATGGTTTCTGAATAGCTTCACCACTGTTACCACTTGGAGGGTTGTTTGACTGTGAGTCAATAATAGATGCAGGAGGTTTTGGTTGACCAAAGAGGTTAGTTTCTTCTTTACTTTTATTCATATTGAGATTGCCAAAGAGAGAGTCTCCCCTGTTGCCCCCACTTCCAAGCAAATAGTTTAGGTTGTTTTATTGTCCTCCAAACATAGGTTGGGTCTGTAAAGCTGGTACTTTCTTCTCTAAAGTTTAGACCTCTTTTGGAGCAATGTTATTGTTGTTTCCAAATAGACTGCCAGCTTGAATGGGAAAGTTGAAAGTTCCAGTATTTTTGGATTCTAATTCTGAAGGAGCATCATCAACTTAAGCAATTTTTATCTCAATGGTTTTCTTCCTTTCTGCTGTTTTAGGGGGTTCCTGAGGTTTTTGAGCTTGTTAAGGTCCATCTTCCACATATCTTTTCCTACTGATTACTGTATCCTTGAGCTTTTACATAGCTGCACTGCCAGTGATCTTTTCAACTCTTTACACGTGACTGCCTATGGTTCTTTTGAGCTCTTTTTTTGGTTGTCTGTTAAGAGATAAATAGTCATTCAGATGTGCCCGATTTTTTGCCCTGAACTTCCTTTCTTCAAGTTCATTTTTGCTTCGAATCATCATGCTTTTCTCATCCTCTTCCAGTTCTTTTAATTTTATGTTTTCTTAGTCAATATCAGCCATCATCTATTTTCTGAGTCGTATTGCTTCTGACTCCCCTTGCCTCTCCGAACAGTGTATCCTTTAAGCATACTACTATTTCATTTCTTCCATAGAGTGAATTTTCTGATTTGATTTTGCCTTTTTCCCAAAACACTGTTGAGAAAACACAATGATAGCCACCGTTGCTATCAAAATCATGCCTGTCGTCGGGTTGATCAGAATGTGATAGTAGAGCAAACTCGATAGAGACTACCCTTCCCCTGGAGGTTGGATATGGCAAATTGACTGTGGCATTCAATTACAAAGCTATTATAATTCTCAAGTCAATATGTTATTGAGATATAGAGGCCTCCTAAGAAATTATCAGAATAAAAGTGAAAAATCATAAATACGACAGCACTTGCTCTTTCAGGCATACTGGCTTACGGTGACTCGTACTTCTAATTTACTACTTCACTATGCCTTGTGACTCGAGATATTGTCGACCGACTTGGACTAAGTGCTTGGGATAATTTTTCTTCTTGCCGTATCTTTTGTAGCTGGCACTTGTGATAGATGGAAGGAAAAGATTATTGAGACATTCCATCTGAGTATATTAGTATCTTTAGGAGTGTCGAGCAGTCATTGGATGTTCTTGTTATTTTTCAGGCACGAATCGATCACTTTGACTCGGCCTAGTTGTAAGTACTACCTCCTATCCGATAAACTCTTATTCTTTTTTGATGTTGACTGAACATAACCCTGGAATGAATTCCATCAATCTATTCCTATTTTGAGAGTTATTCTTTCTTTCAAATAATCGAAATCCTCCTTAATTCGAATGGAATGTTCTTCTAAGATCCTTCGGCTTCGATTTATCTCCACTAAACTCCATGAGCTTTGATCTAAAATTGTTTTGATTTGTGGGCTTTCTTCTAAAAGGTCGAGCCCCTTCAATCTTCTTAGAAAACAATTAAGACTAGTCCAGATCACTATCGTCACTCGAATCTGAATTTTATCCTTTTCCAACCTGAAGCAATTATTTATTCTAATAGAGCTCTTTGAAAATAGAAGGATCTTCTTTGCTGCTTGTATAATATTTTTTCAAAGTTTGGCATATTCCTTTACCAAAATTTCGATAATGTTGGATGGTGAAATGATACTTCTCTTTTACAGGGCCGCAGAAAGAATGTTACATTGTGTAACTATACAGAAGATTGATGGTCCTGTAGACACTAAGCCGAGAGGTACCTTATCGACCAACTTTCATGCCAAAATTGGACTGATAGTAATTAAAATGAGGAATCTCCTTCCAAAAGAGGTAAGGAATGTGCCTGGATAGGAAAGGAGTGTTATTATTCTGGCATCCGTACATGAAGACTCCTTTCTTTTTGGAGTGAGCATGTAAGTCAATGAATAGGAAACAATTCTAGGAATCTATTATTGCCTTTTTGGTGTAGTATATCTATGGGCTGTTAGTTTTGTTGTCGCAGTGCCAGACTCGATTCAGGTCATAACCTGATAGACTACATCTGTAGTTGCCATTGATGACCCCATCAGGGTTGAGCATTGGAACTATCTTGAATACAAAATCTTATCGCAACTGTTTGGCATCTTCCTACTCTGATAGCAGATACTTGATGAGCCCTTAGCAGACAAATGAAGAGGGCGTCTAGCCAGGGTGAACTCTGCTGGTGATGAATACTGTTCTTTTTGTTTTTTGTTTTTTGAAATTAGAGATGATGAGCATATCGACATAATTACCGCCCGGAGATTAAGCGATCGTCTTTCTCTTGCAAATCATCCTATTTTACATTGAATTCGATATCTTCAGCAACATGTTATCCAGCATGGAGAAGGTATAAGGCGCACTATGGGCAAAGTATGTAGTATCGTTTTATTGACAGAACTCATAGCTGAAACTCAAAGCATAGTGATTTTTTTCTCCACTTACTTTGAGGTTGGTTTTCCGGTATTTGATGTCCTAGCAACCTCGACTCCAAGTGTAATTATTGCTTAATGAACAGAAAATGATTTTCATGCCGTTTTAATATGAGGAGTAGCTTTTGAAGAAGTTCAGAATATGGAAAGTGACTCGCCCTTTCAAATTATTATTGTGTGTTCTGAAGAAAAACCACTGTGTGCATCTGGTACTATTGATGTCTTTGTGCACCACTAAGTAGTACTCATTCTAGTTCTCAGATTTGGCAGCAAATGCCAAGTTTCCACTCTCGAATCGACTTTCAAATACAAGCCCATTCGATTCGATCTAAACTGTCTCTACCGGATGGCTTGTGCTCTCTGAGTAGGATGCCTTGAGACATGCGAATTTGTTATTTACAGCTTGAAGATTGAATTTATTATGGGATTGATAGATGGGCTTGCTAAATAGTTAGCGGAGTTCAGGAGGTTCCAGATTGATCTGCTATTGCTGTTATTTGGTCTTGAAGGGAGGAGCTAGATCGACCTGCTCTTAAGAGTAGTTGAAGTTGGGAAGGGGAATAAGTGGCATGATTGATTTAGGAGTCACTGGTACTCTTTTCTGGATAGGGTTGGCCTTAGGAAGTTCCTGTCTGCAATTCTGTTTTATTTCATCCATCCTTACAATAAAAAATTATACTCCCTCAGTAGATTCTTCCATAATGGCTTGATTTCCTGACCTGCCTTCATCGACTTCCTCGTAGTCTATTGAACTTCCAGTGTGATTAGATAATAGTTGATTGCAGTTATAAAGTAAATAAATAATGAGTTACGTAGATCGACCCAAATTATTTGAAGAGGACAGCGACCTGTTTGCTTCTAATCCTATCCTCACCAGCACATGCTACCTCAAATCTGACCACACCTCGCCAGTCACACTTGTCCTCACCAGCAAATCTATCTTCTACACCACCCCTGAAAACAAGCAAGCCAAGAAAGGATTCATGATAACCTTCGACACCATCTTCCAGATGCTGAGGCCAAAGTACAAACCCGAGGAAAAATGCCTGGGAGTGCCCTATGGCTTGAAGTTCATCTGCTCCAATTACTAGTCGCAGGAATTTTTCAGCAATAACCCCAAAGATCTCGAGAAGTGGTAGTCAGAGTGCAAACATCTGATGAATCAGTACAATTTTCATGATTTGTTCAAGGCTGAAAAAAGATTGGGCAAAGGTAACTTCGCAACCGTCTACCTGGGAGTCAGTCTCAAGGACCAGAAGAGGATCGCAATCAAAGCATTCGGAAAGTAAGCTACCTACTCCCAATAAAATGGAAAATAGGCACTCATAAACGAGATAAAAATAACAAAGTTTTTCAATCATCCCAACCTCATGAAACTGGAAGGAGTATACGAGTCAGATAACTCAGTATATTTTGCCCTGGAGTATGTGGAAGGCAATCCTATTTGTGGCAGATTCAATAATTTGTCCAAGTACACAGTCAGTGAGCGTAAATTTATACTAAAGGGTATCCTCAGAGGTCTAGCTGAAATGGCACGTAAAAACGTCATTCATCGTGACCTCAAGCCAGACAATGTCATTCTCAGCAAGGAGCCCATCATAATCGATTTCGGCCTGGCAACTGTAGCTGATGATCCCAATTATTTGTTTGTCCGTTGCGGTACTCCTGGCTATGTGGCTCCGGAGATCATAAACATCAAGGACATGACAACAAAATCTCAACCTATTAGCGATGTGTTCAGTGCCGGCTGCATATTCTACTACATAATATTTAGCAAGCATCTCTTCATGGGGAAAAACGCTCAGGAAATCATATCGATGAACAGATAGTGCGATATCGCCTTAACGGGCCCCTAGTTCGACAAACTCAATCAGAAAGGTAAGAAAATATCTATTCAGAGGTTGATCTCCTTAGAAAGATGTTGCAGAAGCAACCTGAGCTTAGAATATCTGCAGCCTAGGCTTTGAAGCATCCTTACTTCACTGACTCAGATGACAAGATCTATGTGCCTAAGATCCTGATGAAGCAGAGTGGTAGTTGCCCCGTCGAGCTGATTTCAAATTAGAACGAGGCTGCTGTCAAATTTGTGACAGTGGGTGGTAAGCTAGATAAGAAGGAGTCGATTGTCAGGACCTACGATAGATCAACCATCAAGAGGAAGATCGAGCAGATAGATGTCAATAAATTACTGCTCAATGCTTGATTCCACTATATACGTTTTTGATAATTATTTGCAAAATGAATTTAGTATCAGGCAGAACGGGACATGTCCTACTTCAGACGACGGGCATGAAAAGTAGGGTCTATCTCGCCACCAATAGGGCCTTTCTCTCTGATCTTGCGCAGGTAAATATGATAGGCTATTGCCACATGGTAAGCACTACGCTTAAAAATTTTATTGTTGCTGCTGAAATCTGAATGCTGGAGACCTAAACGATCCTCAGTTTCATGCATTTTGCGCATTTTTTACTTGTCCCTGAAGAAAATGGAGTTTCCTGCTTGACTCTATGCTACTTTGTTGGCTCCTCCTTGAAGAGCCTTGGGCTGCCACTGAGCCTCATGCCCTGATTTTCTCATAGCTGGTTATGTCTTTTGACTAGGCAGTTTGGAAGGATCATTTTTCTTGGCAATGTTCATTTCCAGCATTCGCATGTTCGATGCTGATTACATGGAGAGATTCTTGATTTTGTTCAAAAAGCCTTAGCTTTTTAGGGGAGGCTGTCCTTCAGAATTGGCTAGTTGCATCTTAAGGCTATACACTTCTCTCCCTTTCCTAGACAAGTCTCCTTTTCCGTGTGAAACTTCTTCTCTTCTCCGAACATCTCCAACGGGATCATTAGACCTCCCCTTGGCGCCTCTTATGGCTACTGGCTCTTTGATATTTTCCATCTCTTTCCGGCGGTGCTATGTCTCTTGTTCTCTGGCAGCTATGTGAACAGAGTGTTACATTTGTTGGCGGAGTTGATGAACCTGATGAGGAGCTTAGCTTCATGATTGAGGATCTGGGCTGGTGTTTTTATCTCCTGCGTCAGTGAGTAGGTACCTTATGATAGGCGGGTCTTCCATAACCGTAGGGATCAATTTCCTAATTCTAATTGACATAAAAATTACCTCCTCTTCGAATGTTTTAGGTGCTCTTCGTGGCCGTAGTGAAGCTTTGGTGACCTGATTCATTCTCTTATTTAAACTGACTTTTATTAAATATACCATAGAATAACACCAATACAACATCATTCTTGGGACCTCTGAGCTCCCATCCCTCTTTCTTTTTCCTACAGGCTCAGATATGCAATGTTGTCGATATATGTATAAAACCCTCCTAATATTATTACTCTCGAATTTATTTATCAACAATGGAAAACCAACCTGAGTACATAATCTCTTGACTTAGGAAATAATACATACTGGCTGACATCATGAAGAAGAGAAAGAAAGATAGAACCGCAGTCGAAAACAAGATCAAGAACAAGATGATCATCAAATCCAAAAGAAAAAAAAGTGACAAAGCCATGAAGGCACCCGAAAAATTCATCAAACAGTACCTTCACCAGCAAAAATCATACTCCCACTATCGTCTTAAAGTAAAGCATGCCCTATTGCAGAACCAACATAACAAAAAGATGAGGATCAATAAAAATAGCAATGTGCTTGGAGTCGGTAATCTACTCCTTGTTGTAAGAGTCAGAGGTACCACTGACATCTCTAATCCTCAAAAAATTATCCTTTCCAAGCTAAACCTCAAAAAAATCAACACTGCTGTTTTCATCAAGGGCACAGCTGCCAACATTAGACTTCTGAAAAAGGTCGAGAACTACATAACTTGGGGATAGCCATCAAAACAGTTGGTGACTGAACTTATTTACAAGAAACTGCATGGAAAAGTAGGAAACGACAGAATTCCCATCAAATCTAACGCGCAGGTGGAGCAATATGTCGGAGGAGATATAATCTGCCTGGAGGACATTATCAATTAGATCACCCAAACTGGGCCCAACTTCCAACAAATCATGGAGTTCATTTTCCCATTCAAATTGACAACTCCTGAGGGCACCTTAGCCTCCAGGCTGAGAAAGCCAGTGAGTGACAACGGGCATTGGGGGTACCGTGGCTCTGACATAAACGAGTATGTGTAAGTGATGATCTGATTTATGATTGGTGGTAATTAATAGATTTCAGTTATTAATTAGAACTTACATGATTTTTTCAAGAAATAGATATAACATTAAGGGTCAATACAAATCAGTGGAGGATCATCTCCTTGTGAATTTTCCTCACATGGGCCCGCATCGCTATTTTTGATGAGTAGCGACGCCTGCATCCTCCAACTGGACAACATATATGTTTGGTAAATTCCTTCGACATCGAAAAGGTTCTTCTTGAATTCTGGGAGTTTTCTTCCTGGAATTAGGCTGAAGTTGTGATGCCACTGGAGGGGGTGTTCACCCTTTTTTGTTCTTCTATTTATATGATTAGTGTTTGCAAAGTACTTTCTATGCTACTAATCCTATGGAATAACTGATGGAAGATAGGCTGTAACATCATAACAGGGATAAATTGATTTTGATCATGGGAGAAGGTTGGCATTTACATGCCAGGGTTCAGACACTGAGTAAATGAAGTATTGAAGTTTGTTTGTTCATTTTTGCTGAGTGGAATAAATGTGTTCTCCATAATTCGAATTAATTATAGAGATTCCTTTTAAAATTCAAAAATATCAGCACTCTATTTACCGGTTATCATAAAAGGGCCTTTTGGCACCACCAGATCCTCCCCACTGCTCAATAAAATAACATTCTGTATGTAATAAATGATACCCTTCTTGACTTCCTTTAATTAAATATTTATTCTTTCGCCCAGGAAGTCTGGCATCGGTTGGGCGAGTATAAAATGTGAGTCTGCTGCTCTTGTTAGATATATTTCTGGCAGGACTTTTATATATTTATTCGCTTCAAGAGTTTTATCCAAAAAATCATGAATCGCAAATAGAACTCTTTGATTTATTATCATGTCCCTGAGGACAGTGACCGACCAGAGAATCCTAACGTCTTTCTGCTGCCTGTAGCCGCTAATAAACTTCAATTACATCATATTTATCAACATTTTCCTCTCAGAGGAACATACACCTTTCGCTTCAAAGTTGCCTTCAACGATCTCATCGTCTGGCTAGACCTCAACGACCCCCACTCGCCTGTTCCTACCTTCAAAGAACAAATATATCTCAAAGCAAGCCGTCTTTCATGGGAAGGATTTAAAAAACCTCAGCCAACCACCAGCGATAATCGCAGCTTAGGCAAAAATATTCCGAAAAAAGAGTCTATCGACATTCTCGAGCACCATCATCAGGTCCCATCCCACAAAAAATCAACGACTCAGACAAATTTTGGTAATATGAGTCTGTTAGATGGCAATAGTCCAGGAAGCTCATCTGGCCTCCATCCTGCGATATCAGAGCCATCCTTCAAGGTGGACTTCTTCGGGGATGAGAAATAACAGAAAAAACCGGGATTTAATGAACCTTTTTCAAGGGACCACAATCATGGTGATCTCATTTGAATAAATTTACTATTAAATTTCAAAAAAGAATCAAAAAGTATCTCAGGCTTAATTTTCCAGAAAATCTGAGCAGTTCTGGATGCTTTAACCAGATTGGAGCTTAGATTCTTCTAATTTCCTTTTAAGACTATCTCTTATCCGTGTGAAAAATTCCACTTTCAGTTTCGAAGAGTCTCCTTTGGATATCGTGAAGTCTTCATTCTTTTTATAGAGCTCTTAGCTCACCCTCTTCAATTTAGACTCTAGCTCAGCATAGGAGTTTTTCAGCTTGATGTTCTACAGTTTAGCTGCCATTTCCTTCTGTGTGACTTCCTTGGACATCGCCAGCATTTAATTGATTTTAGCTTTATGTCTATCAACTGGGATACAGTTTGTGTGGTCTTCTCTGGCCCTCATCATGCTTCTACTGCTCTTCTACTCCATCATTTCGAGATGATTTTTTTTGTACTGACCAAGTTCTTCCTTCATGGTAGCTATGGTTTCGTTTAGCTCCAAAATTTGATGACCATAATGCTGCTCTCTATCAAGTAGTTCTTTCTTGAGGTCTTACACCAGTTCTTCGTTGACTGTGCCGTATTTATCTAGCATGAGTTATTCTCTGGATTTTATCAGCATTTAATTCTTTTCAAACAGCTCACGATTTAAGTGTTCATTCTCGTCTTGAAATTTTTTTAGGAGTTGTTCATTTTTGTTGACTCTCTCTTCGTCTTCAAAGAGAGAAGCTCTCAGTGCCTAATTCTCCGTCACTAGGGTATTGTATGCGAACTCCAGTTTTGCGATATTTTGTTTATACTAATTGATGAGGTTATCTCTTTCGTCCTCTTGCTCCTCAATAGTTGATTCTTGAATGATTTCCATGAGTTCCTTTTGAGACTGTGAAGATAGTTGCATGATGCAGGGAATGAACTAAGATTTGATGCTGCTTTGGATGCACACAATAAAGACCAAATGCAGGAGAGTTTGTAGACCTTCTTCAGATTTGCCTTGTGACATTTCAATGAGGTTCATGTAGGATAACTACTGTGGGAGAGACATTTTGCTATTCTTTTGGAGGGACGAGTTCAGTTGTTCATATATTTGCTTTAAAGCATTGTAATTATGCTTCCAGTCAGAGGTTTACTTGAATTAGGAAGACAACTAAAATCCGTCTAACTTGGAGAGAAGGTGGGAAAGTATTTTTCCATCTTTGAGTTAGGTGATTATTGAAAATTCGATGTTTGTTACAGCCTGGAGCCACTGCATGAGCGCTTCTGTCTTGGACTACATCAGTTGTTAATCTAAATTATATTCACTAAACTATCATTTTTAAACAACGTAGCCTCCAAT
>Ga0210011_1004068_pt1 | contig 10759 bp, 10 predicted proteins | sample CryGeymeta201502_FD_183972 | JGI IMG/M metagenome (GOLD analysis project Ga0210011, IMG submission 183972) | Groundwater microbial communities from Crystal Geyser aquifers in Utah, USA - Crystal Geyser metaG 2015-02 (SPAdes) (version 2) | ecosystem: Environmental > Aquatic > Deep subsurface >...
CAGCATGTTTGGTCACGCTTTAGCTTTGCAGCACAAAAATTATTACCAAAACATGTATGGCTGGCAGGAAGATAATTTTATTGGATTGACACCGCAAGCCAATCAATGGCACAAAAAATGGTCAACCTTTTTCGCGGAACAACGCATTGGTTACCAACTACAATTGCTTGCTGAGCGAGGTGAGCCAATCTGTGACATAGATAAAGCAGTAGAAGCAGTCAGTCGTTTACTAAAAGGCCATGCACCGCTCGCATCAATGTTGCACGGTGACCTTTGGCAAGGAAATATTGGTTTTCATAAAGACAAACCCACGATCTTTGACCCAGCATTTTATTACGGTGATCGTGAAACCGATATCGCTATGACAGAATTGTTTAGTCGCTTTCATGATGATTTTTATCAAGCGTATCAAGATCAATGGCCTCTCGATGAGGGTTATGCTTATCGAAAACCGGTTTACCAACTTTATCATGTATTAAACCACGCTCTGATGTTTGGGGGGCACTACGCCGATTCAGCTAAAGCAATGCTGAAAAATATGGATTTATAATACAAGCCCGCTATATGCTTAATGTTTTTGTGAGGTGTATAGATTGTGACAGCAAACAAAGTCATGTTCATTACTGGTGCAGCCAAGCGCTTAGGTGCTTTTAATGCTGTTTTTTTTCATCAAGCCGGTTGGAACATCGTACTGCACTACAATCAATCCGCAGCGCCTGCGGTAAATCTTGCCGACAAACTTAATCAGCAACGGCCAGACTCTGTCAAATTGGTGCAAGGTTCGTTTAATAGCCTGCTTGATATTGAACAAGTTGGCGACGATGCTGTTGCCGCATTTGGTCGCTTAGATTGTTTACTCAACAATGCTTCTGCGTTTTATGCCACCCCAATAGGCAGCATTGATGAGCAAGATTGGACGGCATTGGTAGGCAGTAATATGCAGGCGCCGCTGTTTCTCGCACAACGCTGTGTGCATGCACTCAAAGAGACACAGGGTAATATCATTAACATGGTCGATATTCATGCATTGCGACCATTGCAAAAACACAGTTTATATTGCATGGCCAAAGCTGCTTTAGTCAGTATGACTTACTCCCTCGCTCAGGAATTGGCTCCACTTGTGCGAGTAAACGGTATTGCCCCAGGTGCGATTTTGTGGCCAGAAACAGCCCTAGGGGATGAGCAAAAAAGCGAAATATTGAAACACATCCCCTTGCAGCAACTTGGCAGTGAAAAAGACATTGCCCAAGGCATCGAATACTTACTCAATGCAAATTACGTAACGGGACAAATTTTAGCCATAGATGGCGGCAGAAGCATCGCATCTCAGGGACAATTATAATGTTGTACGCCATCACGTTTCTGCACAATGATGGAAAATATAAACCAAGAGGTTAATATGAACGTTAAACATACCAGCATAACCTGCCCCCATTGTGGGCACCCCATGCATATCGAACTAGATTTTAGCGCCGGCGATCAAGACTACTATGAAGAATGTGCAAACTGTTGTGAATCCATTCACTTAAACATGCACATCAATGAACTGCGGCGAAAGGTGGAATTGGCAGTGAGTGCCGATGACGAACAATTATATTGAGAAAGCCCTCTGATTAGCTATTTGAAAATACTTCTCATCATTTTGATGGGACTTATCAGTGCGTGTGATTCGTCACCACAACTGGCCAAGGATTTAGAAACTTACCAGCAACGCCTGTCAAACGTGCTTTCATCTCCCACACCCCATTTTATTCCAGCTCTATTGCCTGCCTATCCGACACTCACCTCACTCGGTGATGACACACCGGACATACTCATTAAACTACATGAATTTACCGACTTACAGTATTGTCAATTGGCCACTCTCATCGCCCAGCGCAACACAACACTTGGCAAACTCCAACTGCCGTCAACACGTTTTATCTACGAAAAAAAACTCCTTTATGCTTTGCAAACTTGTATTGCATTAAGTGATGAACCCGCTTTGCGGGAAAAGTTACAGAGTTGGTATGCACATAAACATGACAATCTTCCGTTTGCTTGGGCATCCATGCTGCAAAAAAGCCCAGAAATAAAACAAGCCTTATCGCGTAACGCAAATTTTATCAGCGGGACGGAGCAAGATGGATTACAAACAAGTCTTGCTGCACTGCAATATTTATTCAAGGTGCAAACGAGCGATGATATAGATAGCACGGTGTTAGAAGAGCACTGGAAAACACTTGCACAGGATGCTTTTCTGGCGAAGTTATGGCGAACACAAATTTTACTCACACAAAACTTAGCAACCACCACCAAATGGCTAGAAGGGCTAAATGTCACGGCTTATTGCCAAGCCAAGACTCCACCCAAAAAAGTAGACTATTTGAGTAACGTATTTCGCATGTATTTCATCGAAAAAATTCAGCCTGTCGCCACGCAAATTAATTATTACCACTATCAAGTGAGTCCAATCTTAGACCGTTTTCTCACACACGCTGCACTGTCGGATGCCTTTAAACACTACATCTCTGAGCAGCATCAAGTTGGTTTCCACGCATACCAGACAACGATGCAAGCGCACATTCATTTTTGGCAAACGTTATTCAAAGTCTGCGATATTTCACCGACTCAACTCATCGCGACATCCGCTTAAAGTTTACCATCAGGGTCGGGTGAAATACCGGTTATCCCTTCCGCAACCCGTTCAGATAAGGCAGAAATAGTCGCCACAGGATTCGCCCCCACTGCCGTGGGCAATAAAGAGCCGTCCGCTACATACAAACCACAATAGCCAAATACTTGGCCAAAGGTACTGAGTTCTGCACTGGTTACGCCCTTTGCTGCACTATCCGCAATTCTGCAACCACCCAAGGCGTGTACAGTGACATTATGACGCATTGGCCACAGCATGTTGGGTAAAGGAAAAAACGCTTTGGCGTAGGCCCACGATTTGAAGCGCTTGCCCATGTTCATAATTGCTTGGTACAGGGGCATATTTTGCTCGTAAGGCCAGGTGATATTGAGTTTGCCCGTACTTTCTAACTGCAGTTTGCCAGCACTATTATCAATCCCCATGCAAAGCAAAACGGCCGTGGTATAGGATGCATCATTTTTAAGTACCTCCCGAAAAACATAACCAATCCGCCCAGTACTCACGCCACGAACAAAACGATTGAATAGACTTTTCAGCATTTGCCATATCCCAGAAAGATGCACTATGCCTGGTTTCAACCCTTCGGTGTACCAAGCTGCAAAGTTAGGGAAGCTCGCATCTTCTAATATGTAAGCTTGTTTAGGGTCAAATTTATCATACAAGTTGTAATCAATTTTTTGAGTGATGACCGGACCATAATTAGGGTCAGCCGGTTTTTTACCATCCACAACAAACGATAAAAAGTCACCGTTGCCCGAAAAGTGTTGGCCAAGTTGCGAACTGATGTTTGGCAGACTGCCAAGCACATCACGACAGCGCAATAATAATTCATTGGTGCCTAGGGTACCCGCACTCACCACCACTCTTTGGCAGGTGGCTTGTCGTTGAACTTTTTTTGCTTGCAAGTCTAACCACATTACCTTGTAACCATGGCTACCATCTGCTTGGCTATCCTCTGCTCCGGCTGCATTTAATGGGATAATTTGCTCCACTAGCGCATGTGTGGTGATTTGGGCTTTGTATTGATGTTCTGCCACATACAAATAATTTAAGTCAGTGGTATTTTTTGAATGGGTATTGCAACCAACATCACATTCTGCGCAGTAAACACAAGAGGTTTGCACTGCACCATAACGATTTTTTTCTTGCAAACCGATGTCTAGCGGTCGAGTGAAGTCATTACCAAAAAATACATTGATATCGACCAACTCGGATTTGCGTCCCTCATGTTGGGCGAATTCTGCAAACAATTCAGTACGGACTACTTTACGCCGAGGATCGTCAGTTTGCGGCACCGGCCGTGCCCCTAACACTGATTTTGCCGCCTGATAATAAGGCTGTAGTGTTTCCTTTTTACACGTGGCTGGCCAACGTTCATCAAAAATATGCTCAGGGGGTTGCAAGAATACATTGGCATAAATCAGAGAACCGCCACCTAAGCCCGCACCAACCACTGCATCCATATGCCCGAAACTGCGAATATCAAACAGGCCAAACATTTCCTTGCTGCCCGCATTTTTAGCATCCGGATCTTTTTCATCCACTACGTTCCAGAAATTATTGGCCATATCGTGTGGCGTCCGAGGAAATGATCCCATGGGATAGCGTCTACCACGTTCCAAAACTAACACTTTGCCCGGCCACTTTTTTGACAACCGGCAAGCATTGATGGCGCCGCCAAATCCACTACCAATAACGATGGCTTCAAAATCCAATTGCATAGTTGCTTCCTTTTGAAATCAAACGAGTATTTTTTTAAATTACTTGGCTAATTTAACGTAGCTATCCCACAACTCACCCATGAAAAATTGTCCGAATTTAATCACTGTTGCTACCTTGTCTATACTTGAATCCGCATTTAATACTTTAATGGTAGAGACCAGTTTTAATAAATCCGTCACCCCCAAAGTTAAGATGCCTGCACCAACAATTTCTCCTTCTTTGCTGTCGCCTTTATGCAGGGTAGTAAATAAAGTCGTGGTATCTGTCCACAAATCAAAACCCGCATCATCTTTGACTTCTTTTTTACCGGCTAAATAGTAATTTTGTTGTTGATGGCTAAAACCCAATTCGTACACCATCAACTTCATGCCTGGCTGTTCATCCGGATAAAACAAATTAAAGACTCCAGAATGCGCCATCATGCCCATGCCAAATGGTGTAAAATCAATGGTGCCGGACAAGCGACCAGTGTGCTGCCCGTCTTTAATAAAATGATTGATATCATCGATGTCTACTTGTGCATGCATGGCCAATTCAAAGCCTTTGCGTTTACCCAAACTGCTGCCTTGTTTGGGATCAGTGGCAGCCAATGCAAAACCGCCCGACATCGTTTCTCTAAATTGCAAACCTAGCTTAGCTTCAGTCATTTTTGTTATATAGGGCTCCAGTGGAACCCCCTCCTTAGTATGGTGATTTAAATATCGTTGCGCGTCTTGGTAACCCAACTTGATCAATTCAGCATGGGTGATTTGACCGCTGTACAATGCCGGGTCTAAAGGCAAAGGATGTGCTGGCTTGATAAGGTGCAAGACAATGGGCTTGGTACGGCCAAATACTGATTCTCCCCCCGCTATCCTGGCATTTATTTCTTTAATTTCGCGGATTTCGTTATGCAAAGCCGCATTCGCACTCATTTCTAACATCTGCACATAACTGTCTAACACGCCGCTGCGATAGCGAGGAATATTCGCCAAAATCCAAATTAACCAGATTTCATCTGCTCCCTGTCTCACCGCTTCGAGTAAATTAGCGTCTTGGATAAAGCCGGAATCCATGTACACCTGCTCATTAATTACAACGGGTTCAAATACTCCAGGCAAAGACATCCCAGCAATCAAAAAATCTTCAGATATGTGTTGATGGGGGACGACTTCATTGAGTTTCTGGCTAAAATTTCCAACGTTGAAGGTGCCTTGCATGCCTTCTACACTGCGGATTTTTGCGAAATCTATACCTAAATGCGGAAACACTTTGCTTCGAAATGCTTGGGCACTGCCAACACTTTCAAAATGGCCGATATCTAAGGCTTTTTGAAAGGGTAAAAATGCCACGGTATCCAACATCGACAGACTAGCCCAACGTGCGCACATCTCGTCAATGTGCAAGCCAGAGAACAACATAGCTAGGTTTAACGCCCCCCCCGACGTCGCATCAATATGACCAAATTTCAGATCATGGGCAAACAGACACTGCATCGCCCCAGCCGCGTAAGACAAACGTAAACCACCGCCTGGTAAAACGAGTGAGCGCTTGATCCCTTGCTCACTTTTTAACAGGGTGCCACATGGTAAATTGTCAGTGAGTGCTGATTTTTGGTTGGCTTGAATCATCACAGTTTCAGCTATGTTTGGCGGGCACAACCGCGCTGGGTGGGGCTAACCATGCTTCGCTTAAACCAAGATTTACCACTGACTCCAGGCCCTCTGGCACTCGTTTAGGTCGTTGTTCTTCGGTTAAAAACCAACTTTCAATGTGGTCATCCAATACCCCATGAATACTGGGGATATAAACGGTGGCAAGCGGTGTTGATAGATTCAGGGCTTTTAAGGCTTGTAAACGTGGGTGGTCGCCAATCAGAAAACGTGCTTTTGCTTTAGAGAACAAGCTAAACCCTACTTTATTTTGTAGATATATGTCGGACTTCATGAGCATACCGCGGAAACTGCAATAATTTGATGCTTTGATCTTGAGTGGCCAAATAACCTTACTCGGCTTTTCAATCTCTATATAGGTAACTAGTTTACCGTCCAAATCGTACTGGCTGCTGGCAATCTTGCCATTGTCTTTGAAATCTAGGTTGGCCTGATGCTTTGGCATACCCCAAATACCTTTGCCACCTTTCACTGATATCTCTGAGGAAACAGGTAAATCAATCACATATTGTCCGGTTTTAAACCAACGTTGAAATACCGCTGGCAAAAAGCGTGGCGCGGGAGACTGACCGTGGGTGCAGGCAATAGCGATACTGTATTCAACATAGGCACCAATAGTGGTGTGTCGATAATCAATGACAGTGATCACTAGTAGCGCATTTTTCCAGAGTATCAGCGGATGAATCCCCTTGGGTAAAAATTGCCGAGCCTGCTGGGGATCAACAGGGAAAACCGCCATTAATGCTGGGGAGTCAATGGCATCAACTGGCAAAGTAAATTCAATCCCATCAACCAATGCTTTTTGTTTGGTGTAGGCTGTTATTCTGTCGGGTATGAGTGCCATGTAAAATCCCTCCGCTGTTCAAGTCCAGTTTTTATATTCATTGTTGATTTACATTCACGTCAATGCACAGCCAGTTCAGCCAAGATTGTGGGGAGCGTATCTCGCGCTGCATCTTTACCCATAAAAACATCGAGGTGGCTGTACTTTGGAAAAATGTGCAGGCTATGGGCTTTGTTAGAATGTTGGCACATAAAAGCGTAGCTTTTGACTTGGCTTTCTGGCAAAAAACATAAGTTTTTTCCCCCGCTAAAAATGCAAACCTAGCGTCAGTTTTTGGGGCTTGGCCAACAAAGCTATGAGGTAACTGGCTGAAGTTATCTACACTGCTCAAAAATCCCTGCTGCACACACTCACGGATCTGTTTGAAAAATAACATGGGTACTTCGGCAAATTCTTGTTGCAACCAAGCATGTGTTTCTGCATTGATGTTTTCATGCCGCCAAAGTGCAGGACAACCACTGCCATAAACAAAACTCACTTGTTTACATACTGGGTTATCACACTCATGATGACTTAGGTTCACCAGTAGACGCAGACTTTTTGCGATTAAGGTTGGCGCATGTAAACCCCATTGGGGATTCAAATAATCTGTCAACTTGGCTACCAGTGGCACCATAAAACGTAATTTGGTGGCAGACCAAGCGGGTACGATGGGATGTAAAGAGACGGCATTGCTGACAATGGTATGCACCGCTGGGACTAAACCTGCCACCGCGGACATGGCAAAACTGGTGGAGCCCTGACAGTGAATAATGGCTTTTAGGCTCGTGGCGCCTGTTTCTTGCAAGATCTTGTTCACGGCAGCAGGATGGTCATATACCGCTGCCTGATCGAGGGTCCATTTGCTGGCTTTAAGATCTATGCTGGCACGCCAATTTTCTAACCAAACGTCATACCCCTCTTCAATGAGCGCATCAACAATGGTGGTTTTTACAGGAGCGCGATAGATGTTGGCACGTACTCCAGCACCGTGCACAAGGATCACAGGCCCCTTCGAGATATTGTCAGGGTTGCGTACATTAATTAAATTTAATGCCATGCCGTCACCCGCTAAAAACGGCACGACTTTTTCTACATAGTGGTGTTGAGCGGCTTGCACATTATTCATCCTGAAGTATGGCCACTGACAACAACCAGCTATATTGCATTGAAAAGCCGATTCAGTAGTTTTTTGTTATAGTCACAAAAAGCATAGTGCCTAGTTTGCAAACTGCCTAAATTTACTGTGTTTATTTTTTAACCAAACAGTATTTCTTGATCGTTAATGATTCACCCCTCAGAGATAAAGAGAATCGCCGGGAATTTATGCACCACAGCCAATATTTGCTGCATAATTGCGCGTTTAATCGCCCGCAGAGCTAGAGTTGTAAAAAAGCACTTGCACAGTGTAAACCCCATCGTTATGATACGCGCCGTTTGAGGGCGTAGCCTCTCAAACCATAGTCTAAATACAACCGTAGCTCAGTTGGTTAGAGCACTACCTTGACATGGTAGGGGTCGGTGGTTCGAGTCCACTCGGTTGTACCAAATTTGACAGTGTTATTCGTACATCCCCACAACACTGAATAATGTCCTTCACCAAATACCTGCAGTTAAACAAAGCCAGTACTTTTTGATGTTGTGCTCGAAACATTACTGCCCCAGCTATCATTTGTGCCTGCCAAGAACCAATAAAAACTGGCATCTTCGCCACCTTTTCTGACAAAATACATCAAGCAATTTATGAGTTTGATCAATATGTTAGATATTTACGCTGGCACCAACGCCAAAAAAATACTAGAGCGTGATGGTTTTAAAAGTAGTCATTTTTCAGCCTTTTTAGGCGCAAGTGGCGGCCCCAAGTGGTTCACCCTGTTTGGTTTAGATAAATATTTATTTGGTGAGTTTTTCAAAGATCGTCAACAAAACTTGGATTTAATTGGCTCCTCAGCGGGTGCATTTCGCGCTGCATGTTTTGCCCAGCAGGATCCTGTGGCAGCTATTTCTCGTTTGGCCAAATATTATTCTGAAACCGTTTATTCAAACAACGTGACTCCCGCTGAAATCAGCACAAAAGCGAGAGTGCTGTTACAACAGGTGTTGGGTGAATCAGGCGCACGCGAAATCATCGACAACCAAATATTCAAAGCGCATTTTATAGTTGCCAAAACCAAAGGCTTGGTGGCCACCGAAAAGAAGCCGTTGCAGTTGGCCGGTTTACTGCAAAGCTATGCGTTAAATCGCGTCAATCGACGACTGTTACGCAAACAGTATGAGCGCTATGTCTATCAAAACCCTCGTAGCTCGCTTGAGATCTCAGATGCTTATAAATTTAATACCCACTACGTTGATTTAACCGAAGAGAATCTACAAGAGGCTTTGTTAGCGTCTGGGTCAATTCCATTGGTCATGCAAGGTATTCGAAATATTCCTGGCTCTCCCACTGGCATGTACCGAGATGGCGGCATCATCGATTACCACTTCGATATTAAATTAAACAACCAAAAAGGTTTAACACTCTATCCGCACTTCAATGCCAATCCAAAAGCAGGTTGGTTTGATAAGGGCCTAAAGCGAAACGTTTCCCCCGATAATTATTGTGATATCGTCATGTTAGTGCCTTCTCAGCGTTTTATTAGTCAATTACCCATGAGTAAAATTCCTGATCGTGAAGACTTCACAAAGTTGTCTGCGCCAGACAGGATTGCTTATTGGCAAACGGTATTACGAGAAACAGAAAGGCTTGCTGAATTTTTTAATTTGTTTTTAATACAACCTGATATTGTCAAGATTAAAACCTTAGACTAACTGCGTTTTTATGCGCTGAGGCTGCTGTTTATTTTATCAATCAGCTTGAATTGTCAGCACACTGAGTAGAATTGACACCATGCGCTTGTTTTACAACCAACGGCATTTTTTTCATATATTTCAGTTCATTAGTGAACATATAACGAGTATTCAACAGAGTTATCCACAGATTACGTGGATAAACTGCCAAACCATTGAATAAAATGGTTTTTAGCCTGGCTAAATGCAAGTTTAAATCACCAGCTAGTGTATTGACTTAGGCGCTAGCTATCGCACAATTGGCCTTAATAAACCTCAAGGGAAGACCCGCATGCCAAAACAAACACTTCAAGCCTTGCCCGATACGTTTGTGATCCACAGTTTGCCGGATGATGCAGCTATTCCCAGCTCTGTGTTTAGTGCGCCGGTGTATTTTATCGGTAAAACGTCAGAAGAATTATCCATTGTAGTACCCGACACCATCGAGCTAGAAAGTGACGATAGTGATAGTGGCTGGCGCGCATTAGAAATATTAGGTCCTTTAAGTCTTTCAATGGTGGGGATCATGGCGCAGATAGGCTCAGTACTAGCGGCAGCAAAAGTAAGTATCTTTGTGGTTTCTACTTTTGAAACCGATTTTTTTCTGGTCAAGCAGCAGGATCTGCAAAAAGCTGCCACGGCATTAACTGCTGATGGTTACAAAGTTAATCTTTAATGCATCTATTCAGTAAAATGGTCGATGCGGCAGATGTCCCTCTACATCAACATGCATTGACGTTGCTGAGCCCGGTAACAGGTCGAGTCTTACCCATTGAAAGTGCTGTTGATCCGCTGTGCAGAGAGCGCTTGTTTGGCGATGGTGTGGTCATTGAACCGAGCGGTTTCCAGCTTTTTTCCCCTCTTGATGCCGTCGTTACTGCACGGCCTGTTAGTGGTGAAATCATTAAACTACGGGGGAAAAATGGTCTACAGCTTGCAATTCAGTTAGGCATGAATGGACAAAACCTCATGGGCCTGGGTATCAAACATCGCGTAACACTTGGCGATAAAGTTAAGGCGGGGCAACTGATCCTAGAATTTGACCGTATTGCCATGCGTCAACTTGTCAGCGATCAGGTTGTTTTTACCCTACTCAACAGT
>Ga0210011_1004069_pt1 | contig 10755 bp, 15 predicted proteins | sample CryGeymeta201502_FD_183972 | JGI IMG/M metagenome (GOLD analysis project Ga0210011, IMG submission 183972) | Groundwater microbial communities from Crystal Geyser aquifers in Utah, USA - Crystal Geyser metaG 2015-02 (SPAdes) (version 2) | ecosystem: Environmental > Aquatic > Deep subsurface >...
TTCCCTCCCAAATTAGAAGAAAGATAAATTGAGTCGATCAAAATTACAATTTGAAAGTGCAGTAAAGAAGACAATTTTAGGATGATTGTTAGTTTTAATCAAGCTTTGAGTCCTAATAATATAATTATACTTTATTTGATATTGGCAATATCATGTTGCTCGACATTCGGAATGAAAGGAAGGTCATCCAGGACTAGTTTAAGGTCTTGAGCAGGATCACCTACAAGCTAAGCAATCAAATGAGGCACTTTAAGTAAATGCATCAACTCAAACTGATCACAAAATTGATCAATAAACATCTCAGTAGTCTTGCTGATATCGAAAATGCCACCCCAAAGGACCTTCATAAGCTAAGTCTTGATGAATACATTCAGGAGAACAAAAGAGTTCAGAGTTATTTGATCAGAAAGGGGCATCAATTGAAAAATCTATTGACAAATGCTGTATTCATGTCGTTTGCAATCCTCATTTTAGGGTGCGTGGCAAAGCTGAAACACAATGTAGACCAAATAGAGAGCAAGTTGAAGGCCTTGTAGAGGATAGTCGGTGAGGTAAAAAGAGGAAGAATAGGGAATAATTGATGATATAAACTATATATAAACTATGAAAGGATTGATAGATCTGATTGTTGAAAAGAGCCACGCAGTTATGAGTTTAATTAGGTTATAGTTAGCTCGTGTTATACTAATATCTTGATTGTTGATGAGTTCCAAGGGAAAGAAGAAAGAAGTTGTTGAGGAGTCTGAAGAGGAAGCCGATGTCGACAACACTGACGATTAAGTATTCATGCCATTATTCAGCTCGAGATCGAAGAACAGGTTGAGAAAAAGATCAAGGAGTTGCCCACTCTTCAAGAAAAGGTTCAAACCATTGCCATCAACAACTACCTTATCGAAAAGAGAAAGCTTGATAAAGAACTGCAAGCTGAGCAAGAAGCCTGTGAAAGAAAGTTCAGAGAACAGTACCTGCCCTTCATCAATGAAATGAATAACATCATCCAAGGAAAACATCAATTCACCGACTCTGACTTCCAAGAAATTGGAGAACTCCTCACTGAGCAGGAGCAAGAAACCAAGCACAACTACTTTACTGAAGAAAAGATTTCCGAATTTTGGCTTAAAGTTTTCATGAACAGTGATGTGATCGGAGAGCATGTTGAAGAAAGAGATGAGCCTCTGCTCAAGCATTTGGAGAAGGTCGAAGCAGGCAAGTCGGAAGACTTGAAAACTCTCTGGGTTGACTTCTTTTTCTCCCAAAATGAGTGGTTCAGCAATGATAAACTTCACAAAGAGTTTACATTGGAGGGAGAAGTGATAAAGAAAAGTTCCGGAACTGCTGTTGAATGGAAAGAGGGCAAGAACATCACTGTCAAGATCGTCAAGAAGAAGAATAAAAAGAAAGGAGGATAAAAGAAGACCAAGGAGGTTAAGGAAAAATCATTTTTCAACTTTTTCCTTGACATTTAGATTGACAGTGACGACTAAGAGGAGGATGAATAAAATTAGGATGTTGAAAACTTGGAGCAACAATACGAAATTGCTCAGGCTATTTATGAGGATGTTGTCCCCAAGTGCCTTGAATATTATCTTGGATTGATCGAGACTATGGAAGACTACGGAGACCTTGAGGGTATTGAGGAAGAGGACGAAGATGACGAAGAAATTCCCAAAAAGAAGAAGAAATGATCTAAGTTTGATACCATTATTTTGAATTCATAAATTATAAGAGATATCACATTATTATACCCTCTAGGCTTTCTTTTCTATCGACTGACCTTTCTGACATTTCTGACTTTGAACAATCATCAATAAAATTCATATTTCCGGCCATTTAGTTTAGAAAGTACTTTGAATGACTTAGTGATAAAATTAATGACAATTTATGTAAGTAGAACGAGATATCCTTTTATTCAATACAAAAAACTCTCTCATTATAATTATCAACAATCATGTTCTTTGGAAAAATCTTGTCTCAAGGTAAGAACTTTACCTTCAACGCTGACTCAGTTGAAGAGGCTCAGGGTGAAGTCCTCTCCCTCACTAATGTTGTCCTTGCGCCCACATCCCAAGCAGGTGCTTCTCTCTGGATCAAAAAGGATGCTGAGGAATTCCTCATAGCCAACCTCACCAAATAAAAGCCTCAGGCTACCATCAACCTATTTGTTTCTCTTCTCGATGATGTTACCTTGGTCACTAAGGGCAATGGCATTATTCATGTCACTGGATTTTTTGAACCTGATCAGGGAGAGGATCTGCCTCTTGGTGAAGATGATCTTGAAGACGAGGATGAGAGTGAGGAGGAAGAGGAAGTTGTTGCTGCTCCTTCTCCTAAAGTTGCTGCTTCTCCTAAAGTCGCTGCTAAAACTACTGTAACTTAGCAAATTAAGACAGTTGTTAACACTAAGGCTCAGAAGGCACAAGTTGCCCCCAAAAAGACTGCTGTTGAAGAGAATTAAGAAGATGAATAACTTGACGAAGATCTTGATGATGAGGATCTCGATGATGAGGATCTTGATGAAGATCTCGAAGATGATGAGGAAGAATAGGATGAAGATTAAGAAATTGTGAACCCTGCTCCTCAGAAGCACGTGAAGACTGATGGTGGAAAACCCCAATTCAACAAACCTTAAGGTGGATTCCAAAAAGGTGGAAAGCCCCAGGGAGAATTCCAAAAGGGAGGAAGACCTCAGGGAGGCAAACCCGAATGGAAGAACAAGGAGGGAGGAAGACCCGAATGGAAGAACAAGGAGGGAGGAAGACCCGAATGGAAGAACAAGGAGGGGGGAAGACCCGAATGGAAGAACAAGGAGGGAGGAAGACCCGAATGGAAGAACAAGGAGGGAGGCAGACCCGAATGGAAGAACAAGGAGGGAGGCAGACCCGACTGGAAAAACAAGGAAGGAGGCAGGTCTAACTTCCAGCAAGGAGGAAAACCTCAGTTCAATAACAACAGAGGAGGAAACAACTGGAGGGGCAACAACAAGGGAGGCAACTTCAATAAGGGCGGTAAACCTTTCCACAACAAGCACTGATCTGATCCTCATTAAACTTAATTTTAGATTATTCTTATCAATAATCATCAAACATCAGCGGTAGGTTCCAAGGATCATGGCGTGATCTCTTTCATAGGGCTCCAGGGTTAGCTGTTCGGTAGGCTTTAAGCCGTAGTCCTTCATTTTTTGCACCTGAATCAACTATTTAGTACCTCATTAGCGAAGACGACTTCTGGCTCGTTTGTTGAGTCGATACAGTTGGCCTTGAGAGAAATCAGGAATTTTCCACCATTTTTGAGATACATATGGACGTTTTCTGAGATGATACGTGCTTGATCAGGTTGAGCAACATCGGCAAAAACAATATCTACCATACCAACCAAGAATCTGTAGTCTTGTGGTTTTCTGGCATCGTGAATGATGGGAATAATGTTGGTTCTCTTTTTCGCCATGTTAACCAGATCTCGACCGACTCTGTGCGAAAATTCAACACCATAAACAACACCAGTTGGACCAATAATATCCGATACATGCGAAACAGTTGTACCCGAAGCAGCTCCCAAGTAAAGAACCTTGCTGCCAGGGACAATGCCAGTCTCAGAAATACCGCCAACCACTGATGCAGCGATCTTGGAACGATAAGGGTTCCACACACGATACTCAACTTTTTCACCATTAACCTCAACACTGATGCGTTTTTCGTTATAGACTGATTCTCCGGGGACCATATTCTTGGTGACCAAGGAATCCTGGGCTCCTCGGGCAACAAAAACTCCAGGGAGCCTGTGAGGCTGAACGAAGACTTTAGGTCCTCGGGGTCCACCTCTAAATCCTCCTGGTCTTGGGCCTCCTCTTGGTGCTCCATGTCCCCTTGGACCTCCCCTAGCTCCTCCTCTCGGTGGGCCTCTTTCTTAATTGTTGAATTTTCCCATAGTTATAGATATTTTAATAAAAAGGGAATTCTTCGCAAACTAGAGGCATTGCTCATTTGCAGGCAGAAGAATAAACCTCATTTAATTTTGGATCTGCAAATAAATATTTTGGCACGCAAAAGATGGAGGTAATCTTTAATTTTGAGATAATTTTGATTCCCTATGAGAGACAAAGGTAAGTTGACTCATAACGCCATTATGTATGCCTCAGTAGGCTTCCAGCAGTAATGCACTCTTCAGGTTCTCAACGTTCGACCAGGGGAAAACGGCTCCCTTGAAATGGTCGTCTATGACGGGACTGTCTATGCAGGAGCGCACTACAACTATTTCAATGTACAGCCTGCTAATTTAGGATCTGCGCCGAGAGAAATACGCTTCTAATCAACTGTCAAAGTTTCATCCGGAAACGAGAGAAAATAATTCAATGAAGGATGAATCTTATCTACCTAGACAATTGGATGTAATAAGAGCTGAAACTGTCCTTCATGACAAAAGCGAGCCCTTGTAAGTAGAAATTGATTCAGATAGCTGAGAAAGGTACAAATCCTTGCGAGAGGTCAAGTTGCCCTTTGGGGCAATTAAGTATTGTCTCTTGACTAGTACATGAAAAGGAGAAGATTTATTAGTTTTGTAGATATTGAGGAAGATGAGGATATGAACAGCTAGCCAAGCAAAAGAGTCAAAAGTATCATAGACTCGCTTAACCTATCTGAAGTAAGACCAGAGGCTGACAAGCAATTGTTCGAGGATGTACTTCCAAGCAAAAGCAGGTTTGATGAGAATCAGTTCAACTTGGAAATAAATAACAATCAAGAGCAAGAGAATAATATATCCAAGTCAGATATTTTTAAACGATAACACACCAATGACAACTCAAATCGTTCAGCTCCTGAAACAAAAAATCATGGTATTATACCCAATACTAGCGAATTGACGCAGTAGATGTAAAAAGAAGCTGACAGCAAAGGAACTAAAAACTTGTCGAAAGTTCTCGGCTCAAAGAATTCAGCAGAGGAAGGAAAGATCGATGGGCCAGCTGCCGAGACAATAAAATTACTATTTGCTGAAGAGCAGCTTGAAAAGAAAGAGGAAAAACAATCAGAAGTCAACAAAAACAACATCATCGATTTGATAGAAGACTGCCCTCCTTCTCCTCCAAAGAAATCGCGAATTCAAAGTGCAAAAATAGAGAAGAGTGGAAAACTAGCAGACATGATGATCTCAGAGCTATACGAAAGAATGCATCGCTTCAGAATACTCTGTAGGATCAATCACATCACACATTTTATTAGTCAGAGAGGAACGCCATGCACTAAAATGATTCTGATTGATGAAAAAGGAGATGAAGTTCTCTGCATGATCTATGACAAAGGAAATTCTTCAGATCAGTCGCAAAGTGGCAAGGTAACTTTGCTGAGAGGAAGGACCTACTTATTTGAGAATGGCTAGGTCAACCAAGACGAAGGAGGGTATCTGAACATTGTGCTTTCCTGGAGTGGTATTCAATAGACCAAAATGCTTCTTCCTAGTTTCCACCCCGACAAAATGATGCGAGTAAGTGAACTTTAAAACATTCCAGCTAGCCACTATCTGTAAAAAGCCATCAACACCAACAACAAGTCCATCAACACAAAGAGAAGTATTTCTAAAGAACTTCATGTTTGTGGAATTTTCAAAGGCTTCAGGGATTAACCAAAGCTTATAAACAACCAGTTCCGAATCACCGGAATTTTATGTGACCCTGAGCCCTAGAAATCAGTAAACTTCAACCTGTATCTGGATGAGCTGACAAGCTTTCCTCTATCTGGGACTGTGATCAGTTTACACAACATGCATTTGTACTAGAATGAGAGAACATACAAGTTGGACCAGAGCAAGAGGAGCTATTACATTGTTGAGCAGAACAATACTCACAAATACTTTGCAGATCTGATAGAGGCCTCGAGCAAGTAGACTTGGAAGCAAAAAGACTACAGCAACATGAGCGAAATCAAGTATGTTCCTAGATCTATTGGCGAACTGAAAAGCCTTCTCTCAAATATGCTGGAGCAAGATCAATGCTATTCGGAAATCGAGTAATTTTTGCCTTATTTTAGCTGCAATATTGCCAGTTTGAAGGAAAAAAGATAGTTTCCAGCATGTGCTTCCTGCCTTCATGATATCAAAGCAGAAAAGGGCACGAGGACGTACTGCTATCACTGTAAAAAAATATAAAGGACGATCAAACGCTTTGTTTTTACTTCAGAAGTTGCCGATAGTACTGGATCTATCGTTGTCACCATATTCTCATAAGAAATCACTGCTTTTATCAATACAACAGCTCAGGACTATGCTGGAATGTCAAATGAGGATAGGGCTGCTCTTCTTGAGCTGAGCTCTTTTCAAAATATTTTGCTTCGAGTGAAAAGTCAGCAACAAGTTGGAGGAGCTACGCATTTGGCCATAAGAGCAGAGAAGAACCATCATAGGAGAGGACTAGACCAGATAAAGGAGCAGTCGATAACGAAGAAAACCAAGTATTTGCCTCCTTGGCTGTGATTGTGCATGAATTCTACTTTAATGATTGTATGATGAAGGTATATGTGCTATTGATCAATCGTCGATACTTCCTCCTCCCTCACCAGCTGAGCCCACCATGCCACCGTAGACCTTGCTGTTAATCTTGAGATCGAAGGAGTCTTTCCAGTCAATGGCGTCAGGTTAGTCGATGAACCAGAAATACGCGTATATGATAGCGAATACGAGGGCTCCTCTTTTGAGCATAAGATGGGCCTGCTGGTAGTTGATTTCGTTATGAAGGTTGTTCATGTCGTTTGTGTATTTTTCGGCATAAAATTTATGGGGAGTGTTGAGGACGAACCATTTACGCATTTCAAACATGGCACCAAGTCGGTTGAGGTCGGTCTTGAAAGGCAGTTTGAAGTCATCGACGTTGATGACAGCTCCCTCTCTGAGCTGCTTGATTTTAGACAATTGCCGAAGCTTGGAAAGCATATTAATAAATATGAGTTGATGAGATCATGATATCAACCTTGAATCAGATATATGGCTCCTGACCTACTTTGGACCCTCTCATAAATATTAGGATTGATTGGAGCATTCTCTTTATGACTCGTTTTTACCGTATCAAGTATTATCGCAAAAAGTCAACATATCTCAGCTCAAAAAATAATTGTATTTTCACAAAAAGAACATTTGGACCTTTCTTCTGAACCTATCCTTCAGTCTTTCCAAAAATTCCAGGCTATTTCAGGGACTCACTTGTCGGCGATCATCTCGGGGGTACAAATGAAGGACATCGTTTTATATCCTGGCCTTCAGAGGAGAACTTGGATACAATATATGTGGTTCATATGTCACTTATACATCAATCATCTGCTGTACTTCATTTTCTATCGACTCATCTTCCATCCTCAGCATGCTTCTTCGCTTGCAATGGGTTCTCCTGCCTTCATTTGCATGGGCCAACTATGCGCATACCGCCTTGAAGTGCGTTTCGACGGTAAAGCCCTTTATCAGAAGTTTGGCGAGTTTCGAATTCGACTTTTGGTTTCTTGGGATGCACAGTTGAGGGAAGTGAAGATGTCCGAGGTTGGCTGTTGACTGAAAGGAGGTGATCAAGATGGTGAGAGGTGTGTCGGAAGGGTTAGTTGGCGTCGGGAAGGATAAAGAGTGGTGCTTGTATAATATAAATATATTGTTAGTGATATTCAAATGGAGGAGCTGAGAGTGGGAGACGAAGATGAGGTGCAGCTAGAGCTTAAAGAAATAGTTTGGGCAAAAATCATCGGGTACCCCCGATGGCCAGCCAGAATTACTCAAATTCCTTCGGCCCGGAATCCCTACTACCGCGTCGATTTTTTTAACGACCACACACAGTACGGCTTGTGTTATTCAGTGCATTCCTTCCCGGTAGCAAAATCGACAAATACGAGGACATGCGCGAACATATCGACATGCATCGCCACATGAACAAGAGCCTTCGGAAGGCTATAGCTGAGGCAGATAAGTTATTCTCGGAGGAAGGGAGCTCGCCCGCCCCTTCCAAGATGCTTCAGAAAGCAGTTGAAGAACCCTTTCTCAGATAAAAATAATTATCAAAATCACCACAAGCTACAACTACTCTCTTATAATAACACACCAACCTCTCAGGAGCAGAACAGCCCCTCTCATAAATAGACGAAAACTCCTCTTCAGAACAATCACAACAAGAAGAGCTTCCCATCCAGCCACACCTCAAGTACTCCCGCCAGCAGCGAGAAAAATTCGTCAGCACATTGCTCAAAAAATATCGATTAGTCTCCATCCCCAGAATCGATGATAGTCTTCCAACCAGAAAAATCACGGAGAAAGTAGCACACCGACCTAGCAAAAAACGATCATCTAGTGGAAGAAAAACGAACGATCAAAAGAGTAAACAAAATAGCAAACATCCATTGCAGCAGCACTCATTTTTTTACCTTCTTTCACGCAAAATTTATGGAATGCTCAAGGAAAAAGAAGGTATTGAGGCTTACCAAAGAAAAGTGATTAGCAGCACCTTAGCCCGATAGGTTCTCGGAGGAGGAGGTGGAATCGAGGAGGTCAACGGGTTATTTAAATGGCTGATGTTGAGTCAGGCCAGCACTATTGCCAATTTCTATTAAAATTGGGGATGCATGCAGGGCGATAAAGAAAAAAGCTCCAACATGACCCTTGAGGAGTGAGTATGATCTTAATCATTGTTATTTTATATTGAGTAATAATACTAACTCACATCATCTGCGACCACCGGCTTGGGGCATGGACTTCTTGATTCTCCTCTGCTGCTCCTCCTGCTCAGATTTTGGATTCCTGACTGTCTCATCGATCGAGAGGATAGTGCATGCAGCTTCAGTGGCAGCCTTGAGAGCATTAACTTTGACAAGAAGAGGTTCCCAAACAAAAGAATTTTTATTGTCTCCGATGCCAGTGTTAATGTCGATTCCGATGAACAGATTGTCCTGATTATCTTTGCCAGCCTTATCTGAATAAATGTAGCGTTACGATGTTTGTTTCTGAGCTTATTGATGAGGTCAAGTGAGTCTAGGCCAGCGTTATCAGCAATGGTTCGAGGGATGATCTCCAGAGCTTTGGCAAACATGTTCATGACAAGCTGCTCCTTTCCTGACACTTGAGCTGCATTCTCCTTGAGAGCCTTGGAGAGCTCCATCTCAGTAGCACCTCCGCCAGCAACAACCTTGTTTGTCTTGAAGCATCTTCTCACGATCATGATTGCATCGTTTAGGGATCTCTCGGCTTCCTTGATGAATTGCTCGGCTCCACCTCTCAGAATGATGGTTGCTGATTTGGTCTTTGTAGGGAAATATATACACTTGGGCACTATTCGAAAAGGTTGAATCTTTCAGCACCGATTTGCTTTTCTTGGAATTTGCCACAAGTTCCCAAAACATCAGGGGTCACATTGTTGACGGTAGTCTGGAGAACTGCTCCAGTAGCCTTGGCAACTCTGTTAATATCATCTTGAGGGACTCTGCCTGCACAGAATATTCCTCTGTCAGCAAACCATTGAGTGGCAAGATCACCAATGGGCAGTTTGGAGAGGACAATCTGGGCCCCAACTTAGTGAATTTTCTTGAGTTTATCGTAAATGATTTGCCACTCAGCATCAACGATACTCTGGAAATCATCAACATTGCTAATTCTGATCTCAGCATTTTCCTTCTCAGATTTAAGTTCGAGCTCTATCTTCAGGATAATGATCTTAGGGTTAGTGAAGCTCTTAGGTTGTTGTTCAAAGCCAGCATAAGAGAAGGTCTTTTTGAAGGCGACTCCACTCACCAAAAGGGAATCGTTGATGGAGCCTCCAGTAACTTCCTTGATACCGATAAGGTCCTTGTCCAGCAAATTGGTATCTAGCTTCTCAACAGCTGAAACAACGATTTATGCAAAGAAGTTTTTGTAACTGGAGAGAAGTTTGGAGTTCAAAGCAGTTTCAGCGCACTTGATGAGCATGCTTCTTCTTTCTTGAGGAGAATCCTCGAGCTTAATCACAAGACGGTTGAGGTCATTAAGGCAGAACTCAAGGGCGCGTTTGTAACCTCTAATGACGATTTGAGGATTCATGCCATCCTCAATGAATCCCTTGGCATTCTTAAGGAACTATCCTGCGAGAATGGTGACTGTGGTGGTGCTTCATTAAGAAAAGGTAGTACCCGTCTCCGACTTCGTTGTCCTGACTCTTGGCGATGTCGACTAAGATTTTAGCTGCAGGATGCTCGATATCGAGAAGCTTGAGGATGGTGGCTCCATCATTCGAGATGGTGGTGTCTCTGTGAGTGGTGATCATTTTATCCATGCCTCGGGGTCCTGGGTGTTGAGAGGAGTACCTAGAGTGGTTTTGACGATGTCGACAATGGCCTCGATGGCGTTGATATTGGAGATGATCTGGCCAATACCTTCCATGGAGTCAGTTCCGTCTCTGAGAAGAAGAATGGTAGGTTGCTAGATAGCCCAAGAGATACCAAGAGGTGGCTCATTAGATATTTAAAAAGATTTAAATTATATTTTTCACAACATCCTCTCATTAATCTCACCTCCAACTTCAAAGCTATCTCATTAATCATATATTTTTTCTCCTTTCAAATGGTCTATCAAGGTTGTTTGCACTGGATATTTATTTATTTGATGTAATCTACTATCCAAAATTCAATCGAAACCTTCATCGATAATTTACAGATCAACTCATAGACACTCACCTCAGCTCATGGCTAGTTAATCAAGCATCTCATACAGTGTAAAAGCTAAAGCTAAAATTTGTCTGCTGCTTCCAATATTCCTAATCAGAAGCTT
>Ga0210011_1004078_pt1 | contig 10740 bp, 10 predicted proteins | sample CryGeymeta201502_FD_183972 | JGI IMG/M metagenome (GOLD analysis project Ga0210011, IMG submission 183972) | Groundwater microbial communities from Crystal Geyser aquifers in Utah, USA - Crystal Geyser metaG 2015-02 (SPAdes) (version 2) | ecosystem: Environmental > Aquatic > Deep subsurface >...
TCGCGCTTCTCTTCTTCGCTGAACTGAATATTGATCAATTCATCACCTCGATAAGCAACTCGACAACACCTATAATACAGTGAATTGTAGTAATTAGTTAATGTAAATTGTGGCGTTTCTCGGTATATACAGCGCAGCAAGGCTTCCGCGCCGATGACGCGCCCGTCGAGCATAGCCACTTGAGGCTGGTAATAAAGCTGCAACTGGCCGCGTTCCAGCGCGCGGCGCAAGGCGTTTTCCAGTTGCAGGTTGCGGGCTGAGCTCTCCTGCATTTCCGGCTTGAAAAAACGATAGCGATTGCGGCCATCCTGTTTGGCGCGGTACATCGCCACATCGGCGCTCTTTAACAGTAACTCGAAATCCTCCCCATCGCCGGGATACATGGCGATGCCGATAGAGGTCGTGATGACCAGTTCATGCTGTTCGTGCTGGAAGCGCCGGGCCACGACTTCCAGCAATTTCTCCGCCACATGCGCCGCCCCGTCTGCGTCAGAGGTCGGCAGAACCAGAATGAATTCGTCTCCCCCCAGGCGTGAAACCGTGTCTTCCTCGCGCACCAGGGTTTTCAAGCGTTTTGCCATCTCGATCAACAGCTCGTCGCCGATATGATGGCCGAGCGTATCGTTGATGTTCTTGAAGTGGTCGAGATCGAGGAACAGCACCGCCATGGGCGTCTGGCTGCGCTGCGCGATGCTGAGGGCGAGGCTGACGCGATCATTGAGCAACAAGCGGTTCGGCAGCCCGGTGAGCGGATCGAAATGCGCCAACCTGAGGATGTCCTCTTCGGCTTTCTTGTGCTCGGTGATGTCGCTAAAAATACCGATATATTCCGTCACCTTGCCAACGACGTCGCACACCCGGCTGATCGAGAGCCATTCCGGGTACACGCTGCCGTCCTTGCGCCGATTCCATATTTCGCCTTGCCAGCTCCCGCCCTTATTGACGGCATCCCACATGACCCGGTAGAAATCCTGATCGTGACGGCCCGAAGCCAACAGACGCGGGTTCTGGCCCAGCACGTCGGCTTCGCGGTAACCGGTAATAGCGGTGAAGGCATGGTTGACCCTCACAATATTGTTGTCGGCATCGGTAATGGTAATGGCTTCACTGGACTGCTCGAACACCTTGGCAGCGAGGGCGAATCTCGCTTCTGCGCGCTGGCGCGCGGCTTCACGCTCGAAATTGTCAAGCGCGTAGCTAATGTCCAGCGCCATTTCCGTGAGCAGGGTTTGCGCGGCTTCGTCGAAAGCGTCGATTTCCCCGGCATACAGGTTGAAAGAGCCGATGACCTTGCCATTGCGGTGCAGCGGCAGCACGGCGGAAGCTGCCCAGCCGTGGCTTGCGCCGAGTTCATGCCACGGCGCGGTGCGCGCGTCGCGGATAAAATCCTGACACCAGACCGGCTGGTCTTCGCGCAGCGCAAGGCCGGTTGGCCCGCGACCGGTTGAGAAGTTTGCGTCCGCCGAGATCGAGAGGCCTTCCAGATATTCGACTCCCGCGCCGAACGAGGCGACCGGCTTGACTATCTGGCTAGTCGCGTCGAGCAGGCCGATCCACGCCAGTTTCATGCCGCCGAACTCGACCGCATCGCGGCAGACTTGCGGGAATAGTTCCGCCTCGCTACCGGTGCGGACGATAGCCTGGTTGCACTGGCTCAATGCGGCGTAGAGATTGGTCATGCGCTGGATTTTGGCTGCGGCGGCCTTGCTCTCGGTAATGTCGCGCACCATGGCGATAAAGTAATCCACCTTGCCATCGGTTTTGCGCACACATTTGACATCAACGGTGACATACACCACAGCACCATCCTTGCGGATGCCGCGCTTGTCCATCACGTAGCCTTCGGACTCGCCGCGCATCACCCGCTCGAACTCGGCGACTTCGCTTTCGAGGTCTTGCGGGTGCGTCATCTCCTCCCATCTTTTCGCGGCAAATTCTTCGCGCGAGTAACCGAAAATCTCGCATAAGCGGTCGTTAAACTGTATCCAGCGCTGGCTCGATGGCGAAGTCACTGCCATACCGATGAAAGGCATCTCGTAGAAATGCCAGAGCAGGAGACTCTCCCGGTCTAGCCGCGCCCGCCAGGTTTTTAGCAGGAGATAAAGCAGGCCGCTGGTCACGGCGACGAACGCCAAACCTTTGGCGAGTTCGATCCGGCTCTGAAGAAGCGGATCGGTGACGGTAAACGTCAGCAGCGTGCCTGACGCGACGATCCACAAGGCGGCGAAGACCGCATAGATCAGGACGATGCCAGCGGGGGAGCGTCGATCAAACATCGGCGAATGCGGGGGGGGGGCATGCCAACTCCTGACAAATACTTCATGCACGCGATTATGCCTTATTTGCCTCAGGCAAGGTACTGCGATGGCGCTTGTCCGGCTTCCCACCCTTCTCCTGGCAGGCAAGTTTGATTTGCGGGGTGTAGGAGCGACCTCCTGGTCGCGAATTCAGCGGTTCGCGACCAGGAGGTCGCTCCTACACCCCGCCGTTTCTTGTTGACTGACTAATCAGGTTGAAATCGTAGGGTGGGCAGACAGGTTTTTTGTCTGCCCACGCGGTTTGGCATCCGCGTGGGCACAACATCGTGCCCTACCGAGCATAGACCCACACCGAGAAGATCGCAGCAGCCGCCAAGACCAGAATGCGATGCTTCAAATTATTTATTGCAGTCTCACCTTCTGTTCGACCGGGCCGGCCTTGGTCATGGTCCATTCGACCATGGAGCCGTCATACAGCTTGACCTTCTTGTTGCCCACCAGTTCGCTGGAGACGAACCAGCCGATGGAGGCCAGGTGACCGGTGTTGCAGAAGGTGATCTGCTCGCCGCTGGCAGGCACGCCGGCGACTTTATAGAGCTGTTCGAGTTGCGCCTTGGAGCGGAACATGCCGCCGCCGTTTTCAGTGGTCCAGCCGCTGGGCAGATTCTTCGCGCCCGGCAAGGTGCCGCTTTCAGTGGCCTTGGGGTTGCGGTTGATGCCGGCATACTGGTCTTCGGGACGACTATCGACCAGAAGTACACCCTTGGCTTTGGCCGCTTTTATGTCTTCGACCGTGGCGATCAGATCCTTGTGCAGATGGACGGTGAATGTCTTGGGGTCGGCCTTAGTCATACCCGTCTGGATCGGGTTGGCCTTGTCCTTGGCCCAAGCGTTCATGCCGCCGTTCAGGATGGACACGTTGTCGTGACCCAATACCTTGAAAGTCCAGTAAATACGCGTCGCCCAGCCCATGTCGGCATAGGAGCTACCCGGCGGCGCCAGCACCACGTGGGTGTTGTTGTCGATGCCGAGACTGCCGATATGGGCAGCCAGCTTGTCGAGCTTTTCCGGGAGCATTTCAGGAACTTTGTCGGCGCGCGTCTCACGCCAGCCGGACTTGCCAAAGTCGGTATTCACCGCGCCGGTGATGTGGCCGCGCAGGTAGTCAGCGGTCGGCCGGATGTCCACGAACACCACGCCGGGCTTGCCGATATTGGCTTTCACCCAGGCGGTGTCCACCAGCGGATCGGCGGCCAGGGCTGTTTGCATGGTTCCCAGAAACAGGATGAAAACGGCGGCCAGCAGGCCATTCCATCGAGTCAACATGTTTTTCATATTCATCTCCTTCAGATAGTTATAGTCAGATCGGAGGCCAGGATGGCGGCAACAGCCTTGTCCCATGCCTCGTCCCCCATGCCTCGTCCCCCATGTCCTGGCGCCTTAAATTATGGTCTGGACGTCAGGAAACAGACCGGTGTTCAATTGTAATGTCTTTATCCTGGAATATACTTGCCAGTATGAAAAATTCACTTTTGCAGCAAAACCCCCGTCTGCATAATGCCAAATCCTATCGCGAGGCGTTGAGGCATAATGTCGTCTCTGAAGGAGTCAAGAAAGCAGCGGGAAAGGCGCTGCCCGCTCCTGGCAGCCTGTCTGACTTCGCTCGTAACGCATTGATTTTATTACTACGCTCATTATTTAAGCAGATGTATATGTTGTTAATAATCAATGTGTCATGTTGCACAAAAACCAGAAGTCAGACAGTTTTTATAGGGTGGGCACGCTTCTGTGCCCACGCGGATACCAAACTGCGTGGGCAAAAGAGCGTTGCCCACCCTTGTACACGACTAGATGGAGATTGTCATGCCGTTAGCCTTTCAATCGGGATTGGGTTCATGGGGTTCAGGTAGGGAGTCAATAAACGCAGCGCATTGCGCCGTATTTCGACGAAGCATCCGGCGCAATGCGCTACGCTTATTGTTGCGCCCTACGCTTGCTGGCGCAACGCTTTGAGGAACAACTCCTGCACCATGTCTTCGGTGTCGTGGGCATTGCCCAGGCGTCCGCGCAACCAGGCGCGCAGTTCGCCTTCATGGTGTCGCCAGGCGGTCATCAGGCAATTCATCCCGAATAATCCATTGGAATTCTCGTGCATGTGGGAGCGGCGTCCTCGCCGCGATTCGCGGCCGAAAATCGCGGCGAGGACGCCGCTCCCACAACGGTGTTTTGGCCTAATGGATTATCTGGGTTCATTCCGCCGAGCCTCTAACCCAGCCCGAAACGCTGCCGCAATTCTGGAATCAGCTTCGCCCGAATCTCGTCGCGCACCCTGACAAAACTTTCCAGCGGCTCACCGTGGGGGTCATGGAACGGCATGTGAATGGCGGGAATCGGCTTGGGGAAAATGGGACAGGACTCTTTGGCGTTGTCGCACACCGTCACCACCAGGTCGATGCTTTCATTCATCACCGCGTCCACGTCCTTGGGATAAAGCCCTTCGGTGGCCATGCCGCCCAGCTTCAGCGCCTCGATGGCGCCATCCGCCACCTTGGGCTGGGGACGGGTACCGGCGGATAACGCACGGATTTCCGGGCCAAGGTCGTGGTTGACCAGGACTTCGGCCATCTGGCTGCGGCAGGAGTTGCCGGTGCAAAGGATCAATACGGTTTTGGTCATGTCGCTTATTCCTTGCCGCAGCAGCCGCAACAGGATTCCTTGCCGGTCAGCCATTCCTCGATCTTGGCCTTGCTCGGCACGCCGCCGGCATGAACCACCTTGCCATCGATCACCACGCCGGGGGTGGACATCACGCCATAGCCCAGAATCGCGGCCATGTCCTCGACTTTTTCAAGTTCAACCTTGACGCCCTTGGCCGCGGCGGCTTCCTCGATCAGCTTCATGGTGGTTTTGCAGTTGGCGCAGCCTGTGCCCAACACCTTGATGTTCTTCATTTTCCAGCTCCTTGTTAAAAATCGTTTTACGGCTTGACCGCCTCGATATTGGCGGAAACCACGAATTCCTCGATCTTGCTTCCCGGTGCCCAGTCGCGGATGAAAGCGCGGCTCGCATCCTTGGGGCTAATGCTCACCCGTTCGAATCCCGCCGCCCGCAGCATGGATTCCAGCGCCGCGATCAGCGATGCCCCCGCCATGCAGCCGGTATATAGCGCCAAGTCGCGCCTTGCCGCTTCGGGCAGCTCCGCCGTCGCGACGATGTCGGAAATCGCCAGGCGGCCACCCGATTTCAGGACGCGAAAGGCATCACGGAACACCTGGGCCTTGTCGGGCGAAAGGTTGATCACGCAATTGGAAATGATCACGTCCACCGTGGCGTCGGCCACTGGCAGGTGCTCGATCTCGCCGAGACGGAATTCGGTGTTGGCATAGCCGCCTTTGGCCGCGTTGGCGCGCGCCTTGGAAACCATGTCCGGCGTCATGTCCACGCCGATCACGCGACCGCTATCGCCCACCTGACGCGCTGCGAGGAAACAGTCGAAACCCGCTCCGCTGCCCAAGTCCAGCACCGTCTCGCCGGGTTTGAGCGCAGCGATGGCCTGCGGATTGCCGCAGCCCAGCCCCAGGTTGGCGCCTTCCGGCACCGCGCTCACTTCGCTTTCGCTGTAGCCGATGCCGCGCGACAGGATGTCGGCGGCAGGCAATCCGGCTGGGGTGCAGCACGCCGGGCCGCAGCCGCAGCCGGAATCGGCGCGGGCTACCGCGCCATAGTTTTCGCGCACCGCCTGGCGGATTTCGTCATGTTTCACGTCATTCATTTCATCGCTCCTTAACAGCAGGAATTACCTTTTGCCGTGGGTGCGCAGCAGGAGCCTTCCGTTACGGTAGCGGCCTCGGCTGCGGCATTCGCGGCTGGCGCGAAAGCTTCATTGAATTCACTGTCGATCATCTGCCCTGCTTCGTCACGGAGATGACGGGCAATATCCACCACGATGTCAATATGAGCATCCGTCACGCCCAAATTCCGCAGGCGTTCAAGCTGGCAGAGGCCCTTCTTGGGATGGTTGGAGGCGATATTGGCGGCGAGCGACACCAGCGCCACGATGGAAGGATGCAAGGCGGTATCAGTCATGAAAGAACTCCTTTGAGTTTACAGAACAGCGTTAAAAACATAGCCCACCAGCATAATACCAGCCGCCACCACGCCAGCAAAAGTGGCAATCAACCGGGGCTTCAGTACCTTGCGCAAGATAATCATTTCCGGCGCCGACAAGGCGATGACGCTCATCATGAAAGCGAGCACGGTGCCCAGCGCAGCGCCCTTGCCCAGCAGCGCCTCGACGATGGGAATGATGCCGGCGGCGTTGGTGTACATCGGCACGCCGATGGCCACGGCGGCGGGAACCGACCACCAGGGCGCATCCTTGCCCATGATCCCGGCCATGAAATCCTCCGGCACATAGCCGTGGATGCCCGCGCCCAGCGCGATGCCGCCGAGGATGTAGGGCCACACCTTGCCGACGATTTCCTTGATGTGGGCCACGCCCGCGTCGATGCGCTCTGCCCAGGAAGGGCGCTCCAGCTCCACATCGGCCACCTTGCCGACGTGAATGGCGCGCACCCAGTCCTCCAGGTGGTGTTCCATCTTGAGTTTACCAATCACCAGACCGGCGACAATCGCTACGGCAAGCCCCAGGCCGAGGTACAGCGCCGCCACTTTCCAGCCGAACAGGCCGAACAGCAGCGCCAGCGCCACTTCGTTGACCATGGGCGCGGAAATCAGGAAGGAAAACGTCACCCCCAGCGGCACCCCGGCGGACAAAAAACCGATGAACAGCGGCACCGCAGAACAGGAGCAGAACGGCGTGACGATGCCGAGCGTGGCCGCCATCATGTTGCCTGCGCCCAGCCGCTTGCCGGACAGCATGGCGCGGGTGCGTTCGGGCGAAACGAAGGTATGCACGATGCCCATCACGAACACGATGCCGGTGAGCAGCAGCAATACCTTGGGCGTGTCGTAGAAGAAAAATTGCAGCGCCCCGCCCAGATGGGTCTGCGGGGAAAGCCCGGTGAGGGCGAGCAGCGCATCGGCGAACCAGGTCAGGCTGGCGTAGGCGGCTATCCACAAAATTACCGCCAGGGCGACCCAACTCCACGGGGCGCGGCGAGGAATGGTTGCGGTTTCACTTGCCACGTTCATTTTGGTTACCTTTTTCGTACCAGATTTTGGAACTATTCACGATGCGCACCACCGACAGCATCACCGGCACCTCGATCAGCACGCCCACCACCGTGGCCAGCGCCGCGCCCGATTCGAAGCCGTAGAGCGAAATCGCCGCCGCCACCGCCAGTTCGAAGAAATTGCTGGCGCCGATCAACGCCGAGGGCCCGGCTACGCTATGTACCTCGCCGACTGTGCGGTTGAGCCAGTAGGCGAGCATGGAATTGAAATACACCTGGATCAGGATCGGCACCGCCAGCAGCACGATGATCAGCGGCTGATCGAGGATAGCTTTGCCCTGAAAGGCGAACAGCAGCACCAGGGTAGCCAGCAGCGCCGAAATGCCGACCGGGTGGAGACTGGCGAGGGTTTTTTCGAGCAAACTACGGCGATGCAGGGTATGCCGCAAAAACTGGGCAATCGCCAAAGGGATGACGATGTACATCACTACAGAGAGGAACAGTGTGTCCCACGGCACGGTAATGGACGCGACGCCCAGCAGCAGGCCGACCAGGGGCGCAAAAGCGAACACCATGATGGTGTCGTTGAGCGCCACCTGCGAGAGGGTAAACAGCGGATCGCCCTTGGACAGGTTGCTCCACACGAACACCATGGCGGTGCAGGGGGCGGCGGCGAGCAGGATCAGCCCGGCGATATAGCTGTCGATCTGCTCCGCTGGCAGGTAAGGAGTAAACAGAATGCGGATGAACAGCCAGGCCAGCAGCGCCATGGAAAACGGCTTCACGCCCCAGTTGATGAACAGGGTGACGCCGATGCCGCGCCAGTGCTTCTTGACTTGGCCCAGCGCCGAGAAGTCGATTTTCATCAGCATGGGGATAATCATTAGCCAGATCAGCAGTCCCACCGGCAAGTTGACCTGGGCGATTTCCAACTTGCCAAGAATCTGAACCGGATCCGGCGCAAGCTGACCCAGCGCGATGCCGACCGCGATGGACAGAAACACCCACAAGGTCAGCCATCGCTCGAAGAAGCCCAATGCTGCGCCGGAGGATTTTTTTGCTGCGACTTCACATTGCGCGCTCATACCACTCTCTACAGCGCGAACGCTTCATCGTAAGGTTGCGCGCCTTCCGATACAGGCAGCGTCAGGTTGTTGCCCCAATCGCCCCAGCCGCCGTTATAGATGCGCACATCCCGGTAGCCCAGGGTTTTCAGTTGCAACCAGGCCAGGCTGGAGCGGAAGCCGTCATGGCAATAGGTGTAAATGGTTTTGTCCTTGGGGATGGCCTTATACATCGCTGCGATCTCGTCCAGCGATTTCCAACTCTGGCTCTGCCCATCGGCGCCATCCAGGCTGACGACGTTGATGGCGCCCGGGATGTGGCCGCCACGGATGGAGTGCTGGATCACCTTGCCGGTGTACATGTCAGCAGGACGGGAGTCGAGCAGGACAATATTGGGGTCGCGGCGCGCCACCACATCGCGGTAGACATCGGTCCATTCCACCACCACGCCGGGCTTGGCGGGCTTGAGCCTGACGTTGCCGGGCTTGCGCCGGGGTTCTTCCTTCGCCATGTCGTTGAAGGCGCTCCACTCCAAGGTGCCGCCATTGAGGATTTTCACCCGCTTCATGTCGTAGCCGTACAGGTCGAGCAAGAAGAAGTAAACGCGCGAGGTCATCGCGGTGACGGAATCGTCGTAAAGCACGAGAGTCGAGTCGTTGTTCACGCCCCAGCTGCGCAAGGTATGCTCGAAAGCTTCGCGCGAGGGAAAGCGCATGGAGGGAATGGCATGGTTGTCGCCCAAGTCCTTGAAGCGCTGCACCTGCACCGCGCCGGGAATATGCCCCACGGTAAAGTAACGGTGAGGATGGTAGCGAATTTCCAGCACCACCAGTTTGGGATTTTTCAGGTTCTTGGCGAGCCAGTCGGCATCCGCCAGAAAATCGGGCTTGTCCCCCGCACTGGCGGCAAATGCCCACAGTGCCAGCAAAGCCGCCATCCAGAAGCGGCACATCCCGTTGTAAAGATTATTATTCGCCATCTCGAATATTCTCCAAATCAGATATAATAAGTCAAAAAAATCAGGCGGCGCAGCGCACCGGACGGATTGCTGCTGTCGCCAGACGTTCTGCGTCCCCGTGATAAGGAACGCCGTTGCTCACCCCTTCCACCATCAAGCCCAACATGCGATAAGCCCATGCCGGAAGCTGCGGATCGAGGCGGTAAAACACCCAGGTTCCCTCGCGCCGCTGCGCCAGCACGCCGGCATCGCGCAACACCGCCAGATGGCGCGACATTTTTGGCTGGGGCACGTCAAGAGACTGGAACAGTTCGCACACGCATAGCTCCTGGTGCTTCAGGATCAGCACCAGGATGCGGCGGCGGGTCTCGTCGGAGAGGGATTCGAAAAAGGATTGCTCGTTCATGGGATGAAACAATATCCGCTATAACAGATATTGTCAACAACGGCGCCACCGAAATCTCGTAGGGTGAAAAAAACCTGTCCTGAGCGCAGCCGAAAGACGCTGCGTTTCCGCCCTACTCCACCGGGATAGTTTTCAGAAACATCGTATAAGGGGACTGCTCGGCACGGCGCAAGGCCTCGCTGACGGCTTTGCGGCCAATCCGGAATTCCGGGTCGTCAAGTGTCGCCCGATAAAAATCCGCATAGAAGGCGTCGGGCTCCACGATGATTCGGATCGTCAGCGCCGCCGCACCCGGATACATGACCTTTGCGTAGCCGTAACGGCGGGTTTCGTCCGGCATGATCCGCGTATCGGATTTTTCCGTCCGCAGGTCCAGGCTCACGTCCCGGGCGATCAGATGGCGCTCGACGCTTTCGGGAATCATCTTTCCCTTGCGCGATTCCTGGCCGATCTCGACCATCACGCGCGGCGTGACATAGGTTGGAAAAGCGTGGCCGACGCCATGGTTGGTGATTTGCAGATTGGCGGAGACCTGTCCATTGGCGACAATCGGACGCGATGCTTCGATTTTGAGTCCCGACTTCACCATCTCCGGGTCGTGAATACCCCGCCACAGATGGCGCCGATCCGGCATGTGGCATGACTGGCAGGAACGGTTCTCACGGGCGTGACGGCTGACGCGCCATTCTTCGTAAGTGTTCTCCAGCAGCTTGCCGTTCAGCGCAGGGCCGTCGGGTTCGAACTGGTGGCAGGCGATGCAGAAACGAGAATCCTGAAAGGCTTCCGTCGCCAGCCAGCCGTCATGGGGAAGTTTTTGCTCGGGAGTCGGGGCGCTGTCGTCCCTCCGCAGCGGCCCGAAAACCTGGCGATTGCGGACATGGCATCCAGCGCAGGTCAGGCCGTGAACGTGGGAAACGC
>Ga0210011_1004087_pt1 | contig 10718 bp, 10 predicted proteins | sample CryGeymeta201502_FD_183972 | JGI IMG/M metagenome (GOLD analysis project Ga0210011, IMG submission 183972) | Groundwater microbial communities from Crystal Geyser aquifers in Utah, USA - Crystal Geyser metaG 2015-02 (SPAdes) (version 2) | ecosystem: Environmental > Aquatic > Deep subsurface >...
ACGCCGTTTTCGGTCATGGCCTCCAACTGGCCTTGCACCACCTCACCGCGTGAATTGCGACCCCGCCATGTGTAGACTGCCATTGTTGTGCGTGCCCTGGCAGACCGCCTCAGGCGTCCTGGTCGTCAGACTCAAAGCCGATGCGCAAGGCCTCGGCCAGCGACGTGCGGCCCTGGCGCACCAGTTGCAGCGCATGGAACGACATCGTCTGCCCGTTCATGCGCTCGCGCGCCAGCTTCATGAACGCCGCCGGGTCCGAACGCGAGGCGGCTTGCGTCAAGGTGGCGTCCATTTCCAATAGCTCGTACACGCCCTGGCGACCCGAATAGCCGGTGCCGTTGCACGACGAACAACCACGCCCACGCATCGACGACACCCCGGTGGGGTCGTCCACCATGCCCGCCAACCAGGACAGTTCCTGGGGCGTGGCCTCGTGCGGCTCGGCGCACTCGGTGCAATTGAGCCGCACCAGGCGTTGGGCAATCACGCCTTGCAACGAGGTGGCCACCATGAACGGCGGTACGCCCATGTCGAGCAACCGGAACGGCGTACTGATGGCGTCGCGCGTATGCAACGTTGATAGCACCAAGTGCCCTGTAATAGCGGCGCGCAGGCCAATTTCTGCTGTTTCTGCGTCGCGCATTTCGCCCACCAGGATCACGTCCGGGTCTTGCCGCAAACAGGCGCGCAGCACGCGCGCAAACGTCAGGTCGATCTTGTCGTTGACCTGCACCTGCGTCAGTCCAGCCAGGCGGTATTCCACCGGGTCTTCGACGGTGATCACCTTCAGCTCGGTGGCATTGATCTCGGCCAGCGCCGCGTACAGCGTGGTGGTTTTGCCCGAACCGGTAGGCCCGGTCACCAGCACCATGCCCGAGGTGCGGTTGAGCATCTCACGAAAACGCTTGAGCAGGTCCGCTGGCATACCAATGTCATCAAGCTTTTTCATGCCCGCGCCCTGCTTGAGCAAACGCATCACGACCGATTCGCCGTAATTGGTGGGCAGCGTCGACAGCCGCACGTCGATGGTGATGTCACGCAGGCGCACGCTGAAGCGGCCGTCTTGCGGCAGACGCTTCTCTGAAATATCCAGGCCGGCCATTAACTTGAGCCGCTGCGCCAACGCACCGGCAATGCGCTTGTCGGCCTCGGTCTGGGTTTGCAGCACGCCGTCAACCCGCACCCGAATCTGCAGGCCAGACTCTTGCGGTTCGATGTGCACGTCAGAGGCACCCACCTGCATCGCGTCTTCAAACAGCGACTGCAGCAGGCGCACCACCGGCGCGCCCTCAGAACCCACGTTGGCGCTGAGCTCGCCAAAGTCAACGGCGTCGCCCAGGTCTTTTTCCAACGCACGGGCCAGGCCGCTGATTTCTTCGGTTCGGCGGTACAGCCGGTCAAACGCCAGCGCCAACTGGCTCTCGGGCACTGCGGCCATGGCTACATTGCGCTTGAGCAGGCGCGTCAATTCGTCGTAGGCGAACAGGTCCAGCGGGTCGGCCACGGCCACCAGCAAGCTATCACCCTTGTCTTCCAGCACCAGCGCCCGAAAGCGCCGCGCGGCAGACTCCGGCAGCAGTTTGACCACATCAGAGCGAAACGGAAACGTCTTGAGGTTGACGAACGGAATACGCAACTGACGCGCGAGTCCGTTGGCCAGCAATTCTTCGGTGATCAGGCCGGTTTCGATCAGCAGACGACCCATCTTCTTGCCGGTCTGCTTTTGCATATCCAGCGTCTGCTGCAATTGCTCCTGCGAGATCAACCGCTGCTGCACCAGCACGTCGCCCAAGCGCAGCTTGGCAGGTCGACCAGGTGTTACCGGAGTTACTGCGTCAGGAGTAGCCAACGTGAGCGTCCTTCAGTGCGCGGTAATCAGTGCAAGTGGCGGGGCTTGCGCCCGCCGTGGCCCATGCCGCCAGAGCCACCTGTACCACGCGGCGGCTTGCCCAACTGCAGCGAATTGACCAAGTCGTCAAAGCGCTGGCTAAACAGGCTGTCAATGGCAGCGACGACGCCGCCGAGTTCGGCACCGTCAAAGTGGCGCTCCATCAGGTTGACCACGTCCTGCACCAGCAGATCACGCTGCACCTGCATGATCGATGCCGGGTCCGGACCGACAAACAGCATGATGAAGTCGTCGCGTGACTCGGCTTCGGGGTCATCTTCCCCATCATCGTCGTCAAAATCGGTGTCATAAAAAGTGACCTCAATGGCCGCCCCCGACTGCGCCACGTCGTTGAGGTTCATGCACATTTCATCGAGCGCCTGGCGAAAGTCGTCGTCACCCTCGACCGTCCAGCACATTTGCAGCAAGTGCTCTTTGGCTTCAAATTGGATGCCCGGTTCATCATCATAAAAACTGTCTGCACCGTCCGCCAGGGACTTGGCACCGGCGTATTTCCAGATCGGCTTGAGCGCGTCCTGCAGGTGGTCAAAGGTTATATCTGCGCGCAGGGCCACCTGGCCATGAACATGGATTTCAAAGGGAGCGTTGTAGCGAGCCATAGTGTGTTGAGTTTAATGGTGCCCGAGACCGGAATCGAACCGGTACGCCCGTTATTCACGAAGCGGCGGATTTTAAGTCCGATGTGTCTACCTATTTCACCACTCGGGCACGGCTGTATTGTGAAACAAAAAAGCCCCGCACATTGTTGCTTGCGGGGCCTGAGCGCCTAAACTCTGAGCACAATTACCTGGAGGCGCGATCCAGAGTCGAACTGGACTGACCGGATTTGCAATCCGGGGCATAACCGCTTTGCTATCGCGCCAAGGGGGCGCATCATACCATCCGCCGAAAGGATTTTTGACGATGACCAGGATACTCATGGTGTGCATGGGCAACATCTGCCGCTCACCGATGGCATGCACCGTGGCGCGGCAGTTGGCCGCCGAAGTTGGGCGGGCGTCTGACCTGGAATTTGACTCGGCCGGCACCCACGCATACCACATCGGCCAACGCATGGACGAGCGCGCCAGCAAGCTGCTTTTGCAACGCAACTATCCGGCAGGCAAGGGGCGTTCGCGGCAAGTCAAACCCGAGGACTTTGAACGTTTTGACTTGATCCTGGCCATGGATGAAGACAACCTGGAGACGCTCAAACGCCTGTGCCCTGCACAGCAGCAACACAAGCTGCGTTTGTTTCTGTCTTTCAGCCCAGAGCTGGCGTCCAGCGAAGTGCCAGACCCGTATTACGGCAACCTGGCCGGCTTTGAGCGGGTACTGGCCCTGTGCGAGACCGGCGCGCGCGGCCTGCTGGCCAAGATTTAAACCTCGTCTTCGTCTGGTTCGGGCTCATCGCCCGTGTCAACGGCGTCAGTGAAAAACGAACTGGTCAGTTTGACCGCCACCCCCACCTTGTCGTCATTGTGGTCAACGCGCACCACTTGGCCGGAGCACACCATGTTGACGCTTTGCCCATTGATCATCACTTCAACGACAAAGCTGACCTTGGAGCCTGACTCGGCAAGTGCCGTTGTTTCAAAGTAGACACCGGTTGCGCTGACATTCTTGGTCAGACCATCGACACCGTTGATATGCAGCGGCAATTCAGAGGCAAAGCGGTCTGCGGCCCGCTGCCCCGTACCTTGCATTTCGTGATTTTCGGGTTTGATCGTCATGTCTCTCATGTCTCTCATGTCTCTATTTTTAAAGTCTTGCTGCACACACCAACAGTTGTGTAATGACAGCAGGAATCATGCCGACCTAACCATAACAAATCGCCTCTGTTACAAATCATGGAGTTACGGCACTTTTTTGGGGTAATTCAACTTGCTCTGGTTTCGGGTGTAAATAATTCCGACACCTTGGAACCACTGGCCATCAGCCACTGACCGGTCTAAACTCAGCGCGTCACAATAAGTTACATCTACCTCCAAGGAAACTCATGGGCTTCAGGCGCACAGCAAGCCAACTGGCACGGCGGCTTTTTTCGTTTTTGCCGAAACACGCTCGCTTTGCCATTTACCGCTCTTTTGTGCAGTGTGACCCCCAGCCCGACGCGCGCCTGGTGCTCAAAATCGCCGAAACCCGTGAAGAACTCGAAGCCTGTTTCAAGCTCTTGCACGACGCCTACGTGGGCAGCGGCTTCATGAAACCCGACCCCTCGGGCATGCGCGTCACCATCTACCACGCGCTGCCAACCACCACCACACTGTGCGCCAAGTTTGACGGCGAAGTGGTTGGCACCATGTCACTCATTCGCGAAAGCCTGTTTGGCTTTCCGCTGCAAGCCATTTTTGACCTGAACGACGTGCGCGCGCACAAAGGCCATATTGCCGAGGTCTCTGCGCTGGCGGTGCATCCCAAGTTCCGCAACACCGGCGGCACCATCTTGTTTCCGTTGATGAAGTTCATGTACAACTACTGCACGACCTTCTTTGACACGCGACACCTGGTCATTGCCGTCAACCCCAACCGCATCGAGATGTACGAGTCGCTGCTGTTCTTCAAGCGGCTCACCGAAACCACGGTAGACAACTATGACTTTGCCAACGGCGCCCCCGCGGTCGGCGCCACACTCGACCTGAAAACCGCGCCGCAGCGTTTTGAGCAGGTCTATGGGGCCAAGTCAGACCGGCGCAACCTCTACAACTACTTTGTCAAAACCGTCCTGCCCAACATCGAACTGCCCAGTCGGCGCTACTTCACCACCAATGACCCAGTGATGACGCCTGAGCTGCTGGACTACTTCTTCAACCAGCGCACGCAAGTGTTTGGCAAACTAGACCAGCGCAAAAAGCTGCTGCTGCACGCTATTTATGACCTGCCGTCGTTTCGCAAAGTGCTGCCCTCCATCGACGATCCGACCGGCCCGGCACCCCAACGCACCCATCAGCGCTACTCGGTCAAATGCCCGGGCACTTTTGAGGTCGTTCTTGCAAGCAAAAAGCACCAACACCCGGTGATGGTGATCGATCTCTCGCTCTATGGTTTTTCGGTCTTGTCACGCACGCTGCTGCCAATGGACCATTGGGGCGACGCCACCATCCAGCTCGGCCAGTCTGAAAAATCCTTTGTCAAGGCGATTGCCATCCGCGAGAGCGCCAACGGCTTGAACGGTTTTTACGCCTTCAAGTTGGCCGAACCCGATTTGCCTTGGCGCAAGTTTGTCAGCGCCGTGCAATCGGGCACCACGCACGACGACCTCGACAACGCCACCCGCTTCCTGCCCAACACCGCCACCAGCTGAACCTCAGCGGCGCGCGTTCCTTTGCAGCAGTTCCAGCACAAAACGTGACGGTATCGCGTAGCTGATGCCCGAAGGCTGCGCCAGAGCCGCTTCGCGCGTCGACTTCAGCAGCACCATGTTCACCACGCCCAGCACCTCGCCCGTGTCCGGGTCAAACAACGGGCCACCGCTGTTGCCGGGGTACGCCGTGGCGTCGAGCTGAAAAATGTCAAACGGGTTATTGCCGCGCAGGCTGCGGATGGCCTGGGCGCTGAGTTGCCTGGCCTGCGGCGTCGGCAACGCCGCTGCAGCAATGGACGACACGCTGGCGCGATGCGTCACTGGCGAAAAGCCCAGCGCACCGCCGATCGGGAAACCCATGAATGCCAGCGCGTCGCCCTCGCGCACGCGGGCCGAATCACCCACCTTGAACGCGGTCGCTGCAACACCCTCAAAGCGCAGCAAGGCCAGGTCATGCACAGCATCCACCTCCAGCACCTGCGCCGCACGCGCCTGCCAGTCGGCGCCATTGCGCAACTGCACCATCCACTGCGCGTCCAGGTCACCGCCATCGGGTTGCTGCAGCACATGCGCATTGGTCACAACCAGGTTGCCCTGGTCGGCACCGCCCTCGCCCACCACAAAGCCGGTGCCGCGCAGCGCAAAGCGCGGGTTATTGGTCGCCTTGAAACTGCCCACCAAGGCGATGGCCGGCTTAACGCGCGCAATGGTGTCAGCCAGGTCCGCGCGCGCCAGCAGCGGCACCGCGGCCAGAACCAGCATCAGCACAGCTTTTTGCATCAACACACGCATCGGGCCATTATGGCGCCCGCGAACCCGACTCCTTGGCCCTGATCGGCTTTGCCGCCACCCGACCGGTTGGACTGCAGCTTGGCGGCGAAGACTGTCGAAAAGTTTTACACTTTTAAATTTAAATCGCCTGATTTAAAATAAATTCCATAAAAATCAATACCTTAAACAACTGGCCTGATTCCTGCTTAGTATCAGGACTTATTCAAAAAAACCCGTCATGACCCATTACAAACACACCCTGGCCTTGCTGGCTTGCGCCGTGGCCACCACTGCCGCCAACGCGGCCAGCGTGCAGATTACTTTTGACAACCCCATCTTCAATGGGTCGGGCTATGACGCCGTGTCGATCACTTTCGCAAACCAAAGCCCAACACCAGGAAGCACGACAGAATACGTTGCCGCCGGGCGCTTTCAAGGCACCGCCACCGACCTGGTGGGCGTGACGGCTGATATTTTCTTTGACGATGTCAACAATGTTTTCATGTATTGCTACGACATCTATCAAAACATCAATCACGGTCAGTCCGTCGATTACCAGATCTATCTGAACGCAGCCACCACCCGAACGCTGGACTTTATTGGCGCGGTCAATTCTGTGCTGGGCACAAACGACCCCTACGCCTGGCTGCGCAATGTGACCGCTGCACAAGGCGCGGCGATTCAGTTGGGTATTTGGGAAAGCAAGTACGACACCACCGGCTGGGATTTGGCTAGCGGGGATTTCAAGGCCACAAACCTTGATTCTGGTACCACAAGTTATTTGAACCAGTTTACAGCGGCCATTGACACCACGGACGCTGTCAATAGCAGGTACGTGATGGTTTTGAAAAATGACACCTACCAGGACATGATCGCCGGCGACCCACCATCCAACGATGTGCCAGAGCCCGGCACGCTGGCCCTGATGGGTGTGGCGCTGGCAGGTTTTGCGGCCAGCCGCAGTCGCAAACAGCCATCCGTCTGATCAAACCAGCCTTTACGGCCTCCAAAAAGCACCGCCCACTGCGGTGCTTTTTTTATGCTTTTTTGGCCTCCGGCCCATATAAAGCAAGCGCAAGTAGCTATCTAGTCAATAGCACTTATCGCGTTGAACTGCGCCAGATGGCGCCGCACACCCTGAAAAACCGTGTGCGTCAATGCCATTGGAAAGTCGCCCGTCAACCGCTGCGCAACCGCGGTCAGCGCTGCGTCCAGGCGCTGTGTCATGTCCCGCATCGCATCCCAGGCACCATCCACGCCGCTACGCGTTGCCAGCGCTTGCCAGTGGCGCTGCTGGATTTCAGCCAGTTTGTAGTGCGCCGTCTTGCCATGCACGGCCATGGCCAACTTGGTTTTCTTGTACTGCAGGGCGTGCGGACCAGTGCCAATCAGGGGCCATGCAGAGAGCACGTCGTACAAGGGGGTCATACGATAGCGACCACCCGGCAGCACAAACAGCGAGAAGTTTTTGGCATGTCCGTCAATGGCCGCCAAAAACCAGAACAGCAGTTGGGCGCACAAGAAGTTGCGCCCGTCTTCCTGAAAAGCCTCCCCGCCTTTGAGCACCGCCAGACAAGCCTCAATGCCCGGCCCGCCCGTCTGTTCGTATTTCTGGTCGCTGGCGACACCTTTGGCCTGGCAAAAATCTTCCTGGGGCAAACGGGCAATCCAGCCCTCTGGGTGCCAGCCTCGGTCAAAGCGCTTGACCACCAATACCCGCCGCGCGCCAAAGTCCTGAATCTGACACTCTGCCGCGGGCAAACCAAGCTCGCGCACAATCTGATTGCAAAGCCATTCGTTCTCGACAGACAGCCGCAGGTCGAGGTTGCGCCCGGGGGTGACGCCCATGGGCGGCTTGAGAATGTGCGTGGTGGGCGTGGCACCCAGAGGCCGACACCATTGACCGTCCACTTGAAGCAGCGCCGTTTTTTCCTGAGCCCCGGCAATCGACAGGCGAAAGGCTTCTTCATCGTCCTGCGCCCCCGCGCCGACCTGGGAACCCAGCGCACCCAGATGCTTCTCAATTTGCTCCGTTGTGAGTGCCTCATACCGTAGCGCATCAAAACCGTCGGGAGTCATGCCGGGCGGCAACAACTGCACGGCACCCACGCAGTCGCGGCCAACTGCTTGCAGCAACGCAAACACGTCCGTACCTTGGGTGTGGAAGCGCGCACTGATGCGCTTGCGAACGCTGTCGCTCTCAGGCAGCAGGTTGTCAAAGTAGTTGCGGACCACATCGCCTTCGAGCCGGTTGTCCGCCGTAAAAGGAAGCGACAAAGAAAGCGGTCGGCTGCGCGCTGAAGCTCGCCATGACGGCGCGTAGTCCAGCCGATGGTTACCGGTGCGCCCCACGCTCCAGGTACCCACCAGCTCACCGTTCATCCAGATGGAAAGTGCGCCGCCCATTACCACTGGCCCGCAGGTCCGCTGTCGGGCAGGTCTGGCTTGCGTGAGGTGTCACCAGCCGGCGCATCCGCATCGCGCAAAACCAGATCGACACCCAAGACTTTTAACAACGCCAGCAGTTGCCCGGTACGCACCGCCGCCGGATTGCGCTCGATCGCCGCGATGCGCGATTGAGACAGCCCGAGTTTGAGGGCCAGGTCCGCCTGGCTCAGGCGGCGCACTTTGCGCAGCGAGCGCAATTGCGGCACCAGCTGATCCGGGATTGAGATGAGGTAGTCCATTGAAAAATATCACTTTTAAACAATATTATCAGAATACTACTTAAAGATGATAATGTCAAAAAATCACTTTAATATGATAATTCGCAAGTGACACATCATCCGTAACGCAACATCCTTGAGCAGGGTTGCCTGGGCGCTTTTTTTACGAATTTTTTGCCTCTATCCAAGGTAAATAAAGCGCAAGCAGCTAGCTAATGAATAGCTAGAAGGACGGGCTGAGCAGCCAGTCTGTGGCCTGAATCACTTGCACTGGCGCCGGGATACCGGTCGCGCCCATTTGCCCCAGGGTGATCAGTTGCAAGTGCGCGTCGGGCCAGAGGCTGGCCGCATCCTGCAACGCCCGCAACTCGCGCGCCAGCGTGGCAGGGTCACTCAAATCGGCACAAACCTGAATCAGTGTGGCCTGACCCGCAGCATTGCGCGCCAAAAAATCCACTTCAAAACCAGCTGGTGTAATCACGTAGTTGACCTGGTGGCCACGGCGCTGTAGTTCGTGCAACACGGCAGTTTCCAGCGCGTGCCCGGCGTTGGTTTTGCCCGAACGGTCATAGAGCGCCATCAGGCCGGTGTCCACGGGGTACACCTTGCGCGGGTTGACCTGGCGGCGGCGCTGCGAGTCGGTGGCCAGGTCCAGGCAACAGAGCAAAAAGGCATCCTCCAGATGCGCCAGATAGGTGTGCAAGGTGTCCTTGCCCACCGCCACGCCGCGCGATTTGAGGTCGGCGTGAAACTTGTTGATGCTGAAGCTGCCCGCCGTGTTGCCCAGCAATTGCCGCACCATCCAGTGCAACACCTGTGGCTGGCTGAGGTTGTAACGCTCGATCACATCACGCAGCAACACCACATCCACATAGGAGCGCAACAGCTCAAAACGGTTGCGGGTGTCAAGCCCCTGCGCCTCGGGGAATCCGCCAAAGGCCAGGTAATCTGCCAAGTCGCTGGCCAGCTGCGAACGCTCGGCCTTGGTCATGCGGTCCACCGGCTTGGTGGGTTCACGCCCCGCGTGGCGCAATACCTCCCGAAAACTATAGGGCGACACCACGGCTTCCATAGCCCGCCCGCGCATGCTGGTGGCAACCTCGCGCGACAACAGGCGCGCGGAAGAGCCCGAGAGAAAAATTTCGATGTTTTCAGTGTCAAGCAGCCGCCGCACAAACAGCTCCCAACCGGGAACAAGCTGGATTTCGTCCAGAAAGAAGCTGGCCCGGCGGGCATCACGCCAAGTAGGGTTCAGCTGGTAAAACGTTTCCACCAAGGCATCAAGATCGTGCACCTGCATGTCTGCCAGGCGTTCGTCTTCAAAACTGAAATACAGCAAACCTTGCCGGGCGGTGCCGGCAGCGTGTCGATCAGCCAGCCCTTATAAATAAATCTCTAGCAGCTATTTATTTAATAGTTAAATTCCGGACAAAGTTGCCGTTGGTGTCAACAGTCAACTGCATAACGACCGGTTTGTCATGGCGGACCTCGACTTTGTCATTGCGGACCCGATCCATGCATTCTGAATTCTGGGTTCATGGACCCCGGATCGTGGTCCGGGGTGACAACCAAGGCCCCTGACGCTATAACAATTTATAATCAACTATAATTTGACATAACTGCTGCTCCTGCAGCATTGCGTCTGCCTCTGTAATCTACTTTAATAAGCTATAAAACTTGGGAACGCACATGCCGATCTTTCACCGCGAAGCTTTGGCCAAGGACCTGGCTGGCAAGCTATTGAAGCCTGCTGCAACCTCCGCGTCCGGGTCCGGATTGTTCCTGGCCGCGCCACGGCGCACCGGAAAAAGCACTTTTGTGCGTGAGGACCTGCGCCCGGCTCTGGAGGCCGCAGGGGCCATCGTCATTTACGTCGACCTTTGGGAAGACCGCAAGGCAGACCCCGGCGACGTCATCATCTCCGCCGTTCGGGCCGAAATTGCCAAGCGCGAAGGTGTCATTGCGCGGCTGGCCAAGAGCAGCGGCATGGACAAGGTGGCTGTTGGGGGCCTGAGCTTCTCGCTGGACCGTGTCGGCCTGGCCAAGGGTGTCTCATTGTCGGCAGCCTTGTCGGCCCTGTCTGATGAGA
>Ga0210011_1004095_pt1 | contig 10707 bp, 11 predicted proteins | sample CryGeymeta201502_FD_183972 | JGI IMG/M metagenome (GOLD analysis project Ga0210011, IMG submission 183972) | Groundwater microbial communities from Crystal Geyser aquifers in Utah, USA - Crystal Geyser metaG 2015-02 (SPAdes) (version 2) | ecosystem: Environmental > Aquatic > Deep subsurface >...
GCCGCTACAACATGGGTGATCGTACCGTGCTCGGCGGTTACATCCCCTGCGATATCGTCCTGTATGATCCCATGGGCAACGAACGAGCCCGTTACGAAGAGATCAGCGTCATGAGCGAGGCATGGTATTATGAGGAGCGTTGCTGTGTGCTACCAGAAGGCAGCTTGCCAAAATGCCAGACAACCTACCGTAAAAATCCAGGGGACGGTAAAATCGATGAAACCAGGCTATCAAATTATAAAGCTCGATACGGCGACAAGCTCGACCTTATACCGGTATCTCCGGAGGACGGCGACTGTGGCACCATCAAGACGGTTGTTTCCGATGCCGCCGAGAATTGCTGTGATTTTGTCACTCAGTTAGTATGGGACGCGGAAAACTCGGCCGAGGTAATAGCTGATAACTCTGTCGCCTGGGTGCGTGTCTCCAATGGGAGATTGCCTTTGACGGTATCGGTTCGCGGCTCCGGTTTTTATCTTGACGCATCCCGGACCATGCGCGATGCGGTTGTCAACAGCAGAGCTATCCGAATCTTTAGCGCCAACGCATGCGGTTATTGTTATATAACCGTTACCGATGGCTGCTCTACGGTAACAAGTGGAATCCGATCGACAAACGGCAATTGGGTGGCAATCTCAAGTCCTGCTGAGTGTTTGGGCGGTTATGAAGTAAATTATTCAAGTTCCATCTTTGAAGCAACAGCGATATCCGGAAAATACAAGCATATCCAGCGTGGATCGGCGGCGGCCACTGCAACAATATATGCTTATGCCACTCCGTATACGTGTCTTGTCGCCGATCCATATGCGACATGCGACAGAGTTTTAGGCGAAGACTATCAGCCGGAAACACTGGGTAGTGATCCGTATACCTGGTGTGGCATGACGTATGTTCGTCCATGTGCCGAAGAATTGAAGAATGCTTGGTTGAGTTACGCTCGCTGCATTACGGCTGGTAATTTTGCCTCGTGTATTTATACCGGATATTGCGTGGCCGAAAACGAATGGTATGAATGGGTGTGTTGATGAATTTAGATGGATTTAAATTAAAAGATGTACAAACGTTTTTGCAACTCTGCCAGATAGCCGAGGCCGAAGGGATAACAGATTTGCGTTTTGTCCGGCAGCAACTTCAACGCCATATTGACCGACAGTTTGTTGTGGCCATAGCAACAAAAGTAAAAGGAAAACGAACAGGAAATATGCCGCCCGAAATAAAAGCTGAACTCTGCCCATCGTGTGGCAGAAAGTCGCTTGTGCCCGCCGCGCCGCTGGAAGGGTTGCAACGGGTCGGATGCAAGCCGTGCGGCTATAGTGCGGTTATTGGGGAGGTCCGCTGATGGCATTCTCTCCAGCATTAGTACCAAGCAATCAAAAAATAGCACTGACTCTTGATTCATCACAGATCACTGCAGATCAAACTGATTTCCCCTTGACTGTAGTTTTGGATGGAGCAGACCCGTTACATGAAGCGTTGTTTACTGATCTTGGTAGTAATAGTAAAAAACTTTCTATCCAATCTGGTGATACACAGCTTCCAGTAGAAATAGAGTATTGGGGAACACGTCTATCTGAATTTGTGTACGCTGATGTTAACCCAATTCTTCATTTTAGTATGGAGAATTTTAGTGTTAATGCCGTAATTGACGATATCAATGAGGAGATTAGTTTAAATGCCTCTAATTGGTCGCCCATTGTAGGGAAATTTAATACAGGTCTTTCACAACCCGACACATCATATCCTCTATCATTACCGAGCGACACCTCTTTTAAATCCATTTCTTTGTGGATTAAAAGAACAAACTTGGCGAATTATTCTGCGTTTTGTTGTAATGCAAGTGGAGTAAGATTAATTGCCACAAAAACCAGTGGTACGGGTAATTACATCTATTTTTATAATGGGACTGTAGGACCAAACACGACATTAGCTGTATCTGACACTAATTGGCATCATGTAGTAATTGTTGAGGGTAGTAATAGTAACTACCATTGGGTTTACTTAGACGGCGTCAAGGATGCTGGTGAAAAGCTATCAAACTTAGCAGGGGTTGTTAAATATTTTTCTCGTCCTTCATATGCGTCTGGTCAAGAAAATTGTAATATAGATAACCTCCAAATTTATGATTACAAGTTAACAGATTCTGAAGTTGTTGATCTATACAACTCAGCAATACCAACCGCCGTACTCCACACCAAAGTCCCAACTTATTCAGCTTCAGCTAATACAGAATTAATTTTATCATATGATAGTACGCAGGTAGATAATACGGATTATGTAGGTGAAACGGGGTCTGCTCCTGCTAAATCAGTATGGGATAGTAATTTTCTGGGTGTTTGGCACATGGCTCAAGACCCATCCGGTGGAGCTGGCTGTATCCTTGACTCCACAGGTAATGCTAACCACGGTACCCCAACTGGATTGGTTGCCGGGGATTTAATGGATGGTCTTGTAAACAAGTCTTTGAATTTTGCCCTTGGCAAATATATTAATTGTGGCAATGCAGCAAGTTTAAACAATATCCAGACATATGAATGTGGTTTCTATAATATCAGTGGGACTAATGGAGGTTATGGTGGCTTAATATCTAAATATTTAGATAATGCAAATCGCATTGGTTTATATGTATCCCCCGACAAAAATGATCCTGTGGCGTATTTAGGAACCAACATATATTTAACTGCTCCTTCCGTTTCTTATTCAAACGTAACAGATTGGCATTTTGTTACATTTACCAATAGTGGTATAGTCCAACAGTGTTATATTGACGGTATTGCATCTGGAGTTGCTGGTGCAGTTGTGTGTAATCCATCAGCTACCAATAATGGTACGGTATATTTAGGAGCTTATCGTTATAGTACAGGTTTATATCCAATGGCTGGACGACTTAGCGAAGTTCGGCTTTCCTCGTCCCAGCGGTCACCTGACTGGATCAAACTCACCAACCTGTCCTTGACCAATCAACTGATTACGTTTTCAGCATACAGCAGCCCAACTGGTGTATTGATCGCGTTTTCCAGACAATTATACGATCTGAACGTTGATCCCTTCCGAATTTTTCTGGAACAACTGTACCATCTACCCACACCAATCCAAATCGAGCAGGAGCAGGTCTATGGCCTCCGCCTTGCCCAACTGCTCACCCAGCGTTTTGCCGATGCACCGACTATCCGCGCCCTGCTGCATGAGTGGTACGGGGCCATGCCGGAGCTGCGAAAAACGTTATGGCAGATGTACGGCTCGCCGCTGGAGCTGCGGGCAAAACTGGCACAGTCCATTACCGATGCCCCGCTGCTGCGCTCCGGCCTGGTCGAGCTGTACGAGATCAGTCTGGGATTGATAACTACCCTGGAGCAGAGCAGTGGAGCGACCAAGAATATTCGATTGTCAAATACGCAAAATCTCGGCGAGTGTCTCACCCTGCGCGCCCGGCTGGAGCAGAGCTATCGAGACGCCCTGAAATTGCTGGCCGTCTCCGAGCAGTCGTACACCGTGGCTTTTCCCTTGCTCGCCCTGGTCCAGCAACTCTACGCGGTTTCCGGTGTCGCCCTGCAGACCGCTGTCATCCAACCATCCAACCTGACCGAGAGCGATTTTATCAAGAGTCAATTACAGCAGATTTACATGTCATCCTCCGCCGGATCACAAAGCCTGCACAGTTTTTCCCTGACCGTCGGCGGGCGGAATATCTATTCCTTTGTTGCCGTGGGTATCGAGGCGGGTCGGGAGCAGTACTGTTTGACCGGTGATATCTCGCTAAAAAGCCAGGCGGAATATCTGCCCTGCATCGTCGGCGAGCCGGTGGTTATCACCCACAACGCGGAAACGTACCATTTTATTGTTGAATCCCTGGCCAGGTCGCGCAGTCCGGGACAAGCCAGCTACACGGTCAACATCGCCTCTCCGGCCATCCTCCTCGATGCACCCCACGCCCTGCCGATGACCCAGGAATTCGCCCCGAACATGGCCGCGACCATCGCCCAGGAGCTGGTTGCCGGGACCGGTATCACCCTTGTCTGGCAGATCCTCGACTGGCCGATCAGCAAAAATACTTTATACGCCACCGACGAGACCCCGCTCGACGTCCTGCGCCGCATTGTTGCAGCGGTCGGCGGCATCCTCCAGTCCCGGCCGGACGGCTCGCTTGTTGCCTGCTATCGCTACCCGGTGGATATCGACAAGCTGGCCACCGGGATCATCGACCATTACTACACCGACGCGGACAACATGTTTTCCGTCGCCGATAGTCTGGATTTACGCAGCGGGCAGAATGTCTACCTCATCTCCGACGGGCTACTGTCGGAGAAAACCCACAATCTGCGCGAGATCGCCATTGACGACGACCCCTATGGCCGGATCATCCAGGGCTATATCGTCCCCTGGACCGGTGACGGGGTGGAGCTGACAACCTCCGGCGGCAACTGGGTATCCATCGAACCGATGGGCATTATTACCGAACAGATCACCGAACAGCTCGAATTTGTCAATGGCGAATCGTCGACCAGCTCACCGATCTACGCCATGCTTGATCGCACATGGAGAGAGCGCAGTCTCGGTGCCATCACTTATGGCGAAAGCGGCACCCTATCCAGCGAAATTGATGGTGAATCATTAGCAGAGATCACCTATCAAACAAAATATCATCAGTGGCTGGTCCGAGATAACGCAATCGAAGATGTGCAGTTTATTTTAACCGCCGCATAAGCACGGCAAAGGGAAATACTCATGGGAGCAGCGAATGCAACAATAGTCGTCAGTTTCAGCGATGACGCCCTGTCCGGCGAATATTATATGGCCGAACTGGACGCCGAAGCCAATGGCGACAAAACATCATTTCCGGCGGTTAGTCCACCGCCGGTGTATTTTATCATTCAGCACGACGCCACCTTGCGAATCCTCAATATTGTCTCGACCAATGGCAGCATCAGTGGCGGCGGGACAGTCTCCAGGACAAAAACCGATACCGCTCTTTTTGCCGCCGCCGGTGACGACGTAAGCCTTCCGTGTGTGGGCAGTGCATCCTTTTCTTTCACTTTCGGTTCGGCGTCGGTATCGGTAAACGGATCAACCGCCACCGCCAACTCCGGCAGTTTTCCCGCCCTGGCCAATGTGTCGGTGCGCGGAACCTTTAAGCAATATGCGCTCAATGCCAATATTCCGCCCCTGGCGGCAGATGAAACCTATGACGTCTATATCGTCATCTACTTTGGGGCAGCTTAACACTATGCAATAATTTTATTGGTTATATTCTTTGGTTCTTCATGTGATGTGAAAGCACTCAAAAGAACATCTATTAAGGAAACCAATAAAGTTTTCAAACTTCGGGAAAGGTATAAAAGGTGTGGTAGTGACGATTCTAAATGAGTTATTACATACCAGAGAATACCGACTATACAAGGTACCATCAGATATGACTATTTCGGAAGCAATGCACTTGATTAAACAGACCGTACCTGACTGGGATGTACACTATATTGAAGCCGCACGGGATGGATTAATTTTCCGGCTGGAATCACCATTACCAAAGAGGATGCTCTAAGTAACGTCGCAAGCAAAGGAGTAAAAATATGCTGAACATACCAGCAATTTATCAGGCATGGCAAGCAGGAAATATTATTAAAGATCCAGAGAAGTGGAAAGCCGGGACCGAGTTAACCAACTATCTTACAGCGATCATTGCTGGAATAATCGCCGTGGCAAAATGGCAGTATCCTGATTTTGTCATCACGGAAGAAATGAAGGATCTGGTATTACAAATTTTAGGTGGAATACTGGTGCTGATAAATGTCGTCTCCAATAGAATCACTACGAAAAAGAAAATTAGTCTTAAGCAAGACCGTTCCATTGAAGCCGAGCTGGGGTAGATGGATTGAAAAATTAATACGAGGCGTGAAACGATGGATAAAATAAAGTTTATCTTCAGTGGGGTGTTTGAGTTTCTGAAACCGTTTATCAAAATCCTTCTCACTCAGAGTGGCGTAATCTTGATGAAGGCCACGCAGGAAACCGTACAGGCAATAGCAACTAATATGCAGGACAAGGAGGGGCACGAGAAGCGAGAGGTCGCCTTCAACCTTATCTCTAATCGGCTCCAGGAGTCAGGTATAGAGTTAGCCTCAGTGGTAATAAATTCGGCCATCGAGGCAGCGGTACTCAAGCTGAAAGAGGAGTAATGATTGAGACGCGGACGATCCACTACGAAGGGGCCAGGCTGGAAGTGCTGGAGTTTTTGGCGGATGTCTGGCCACATGAGCTTCCCCTTAATAAATGGCCGTCATTCTGCGGGCCTGGCTCAGGGTGGGCGGAGAAACTTTTCCCGGAAAAGATATGTGGTGTCCCTGTTTCCTGCCTCTGTTTTGACCATGACTGTACCTGGCCGATGTGTGATGGCAGTCTGGAAGACTTTGTCGAGGCCAACATGCGCATGTATCGCAATGCGCGACGGCTGGTCTTTGCTAAAATAAAGTGGTGGCGGCGTCCACAGGCTGAAGCAGTCTGTCTTTTTTGGCTGGTAATGGTTATGACAACCGGGGTCAAACTCTATGAGAGTCAGATCGCCGCCGAGGCTTACAGCTACCCACTTGATAATCCAGCCGTCAAGAAGAAGTTGCACCGACTGGCTATGACAACACTCAACTACCCCCAAGGTGACTATGCAAACTGACCAACACGACGGTGGGATTGAATGCCTCGACCGAAGAGAGAGCAACAATGATAGACGAAAATGTGCAGACTGTGTTTCCCATCCTGACATGGAGAGATTCCGGACACAGGTAAAAACGGGGGTAATTATCTCCTCGTTTTTCCTCTTGACATTTATGGGTTGGATGGCTGGTGCTACTCTAACCCAAGCGGAGCGGTCGATCTCATTTGAAAAGGAAATACGCCTCAGTCAGGAGGTGCATAAAAAAGAGGTACAAAAAATTATTGATGACATATCCTGTAACGTTAACGAGATAGCAAAATCCGTACACCGTGTGGAAACTGCTATTGCGACCCTCATCGAGGTGTCGGCCTTTGAGCGGGCACTGACAAAAGAAGAGCGTGACCATACGCGGCAAGAGATTGAGAGCATAAAGAAAAACGGGGTAAAAAATTCTACCAGGGAATAACACTCAACTGGTAATAAAACTTGACAATTACATTCAGTACCGATATCATATAGTAAATCCACATGGAGGAGAACCATTGAAAAAAGAATCTGAGCACACATACGATAGAATATTTTCCCAGTTGTTCGGGTCGCCATGGTTAATCTCCGAAGAGTGGATGATTACCATAATCGAAATAGCCAAGAGACAGGGTGATTTGGAAGCAGTTACTGCTAGACGTGGGCAGTATATGGAAAATGCAGAAAAGGCCAAGATGTTTGGCAGCACCGCAGTTATTCCTGTCAGTGGTCCTATCTTCCCTAAATCCAATTTAATGACCGCCATATCTGGGGCAACATCCATAGAGGTACTTGCCAGGGATATAGATGCTGCAGTACATAATGATGAAATATCCAAAATCATATTGGATATAGATTCTCCTGGTGGGCATGTAACAGGCGTTAATGAGATGGCCAATATGATCCGTGAATTCTCGAAGGAGAAGGAAATCATTGGCTATGTTTCTGGAACAGGTGCTTCGGCAGCCTACTGGCTGGCCTCTGCCTGTTCCGAGATTGTTGTCGATGCAACCAGCCGTTTAGGAAGCATCGGTGTAGTTGTAGCTTACCCAAAAGAATCTGGCGATACCGTAGAGATCGTCAATTCCGCAAGCCCAAATAAACGCCCAGACATTACAACGGACGAGGGCAAGAAGGTTGTAGTGGAGCAAATGGATGCACTTGCCGATGTATTCATAGCTTCTGTAGCAAATTTTCGTAACACGACAGTCAAGAAGGTTATGTCTGACTTTGGTCGTGGTGGTATTTTGATAGGGGAACATGCTGTGAATGTTGGCATGGCTGACAGACTCGGTTCCTTTGAGCAACTTTTAAAAGAAAATGGAGGAAAGTCTATGTCTGGAAAGGGCACAGAGGCAACCCTGACGTTGGAAACCTTAAAGGCAGATCACCAGAGTGTGTATCAAGCCGCCTTCACCGAAGGTAAGGAATCCGCAGTACAAGAAGTAAGTCAGACAATTGCCGAAAAAGATTCGAAAATCAAACAATTGGAGAGTGAAGTGGCAACTGTGAAAGAAGAGAACACTGGTCTTACGGACCGTGTTGCAGCACTGGAGAAGGGTGCCGCGGTACGTGATGAGCGTGATATGCAAACCTACGCTGATGGTATTGTATCTGCCAAGTTGTCTGCATCCACTCTCCCTGTGCGTATGCACACCAAAGTCAAGAACCAGCTGACACCAGACCGATTTATTGTCGAAGGAAAATTGGACAAAGAGAAATATTCCGCCCATGTAGATGCTGAAATTTCTGATTGGGAAGAGTCCATTTCTGGCAGTTCCTCATCTATCCAGGGATTCTCGATTGTTACTGGTAAAGAGGAAGACAGTGAAACTCCAGATGCCGCAGCCGATGAACTTCTGAAACTCGCTGGAATGTAATAGTAGAAACCAATAATTTCAAACAGGAGATTTACAATGTCTGAAGGAAATACCCCTCAAGTGATTCGCAGCGGGGAGACTCCAGGTTCCAAGCGTCTGTTTCACAGTGAACGGAGCATCGCCCTTATCAAAGATAAAACGATTGATGCCGGTTACGGTTACCTGACAGCAGGTACGGTAATGGCAGTCAACACAACTACCAGTGGACTTATTCCTTATGTCCCCACTGGACTTGCAGCTTATGGTACTTTTGCTGTTGCCCCTGCGCTCTCTGACCTCGCATCAACAGCCACAACGATTGTTGTTCCGCTTGCCACTATTGCACGTTTCAAGGCTGGTGACAACCTGATCCTGGTCAGAAATAACGGTGGGGCCCAGGCACTACATGATGGTGGTGCGATTGTTTCAGCAGTTAAGACGACGGATTATTCTGCAACCATCACCTTCACAACGGCTCTTGATACTGACGCCAACTTTACAGTAGCAAATTTTGCCAGCTGTTTCGTCGAAGGGGATGCTTCTACACCGTTTACTAAAGCCGTGTACATTCTCGATAAAGATTGTAATACCGGAGAAGGCGAAGCCGCATTGGGAGCCAACGTTTCAGTGGTTATTTCTAATGCTATTTTGTACACCACTTCTCTCGTCAACTGGGATGCTGCTGCCGTTACAGATATGTCTGCTGTAACTGATGGTCAGCACACCATTCTTAAATAATTGGTGTATAACCGATATATTCGCCTTTGGAGGTAAGTAAATGAAAGGAAGTGAAGGGATTCCCCAACTAAAATTGGAAACATTGAACAAGGTTATCCACGCTTTTCCGAAAGCGGCAAACCTGTTCTTCACCAATATGTTTGGTGAAAACAAAGCAGATTCAGATACCATTACATGGGAAACTGAGTTCGGCAGTGCTGGTATGACCCCATTTGTTGCTCCTGGTTCGGTAGCTCCTGCTATTGGGCTCGACGGTGTTGGCAAAGGGTCTGCAACCGCCGCCTTCTTCAAAGAGAAGATGTACTTTGATGAGGAGTTTTTGAACAATCTTCGGCAGCTCGGTACCTATGCTACCTATGAAACAGCCAAAGTTAAGCTGGCTCGTGGACTGTTGAAACTACGTAATCGTATGGATCGTCGTCGTGAGTGGATGACTGCTCAGATGCTGGTAAACGGTTCTTTCTCCTATGTGACTAAAGGAGAAACCAATGTCAGCGTATCTTATGGTATTCCTACCTCCCATATGGTAACGCTTGCTGCTGATCGCCAGTGGGATGATGGTGCAAATCGTAATCCTGTTGAAGATATTATGGATGCGAAGACGGTAGTTGCCAACGATGCAGGGGTTCAGTTAACGGACGCCTATCTGAACAGCGAATTGCTCAAGCTACTTATTCTTGATAGCAAGATCCAAGCACTGCTGAGTAAGTCTGCATTTGGTTCTGGTGACCTGTTCTCCAGACCACGTGAAGTTATTGGTTCTCTGCTCAATCTTAACCTGACTACCTACGACGAGCTGTACGAGGTTCAGGGTTGGGTTATGTCTGCTGTTACTGGCGGTTCTTCTACCACAGTTACAGTGGATGATCCTTCGGACTTTGAAGTTGGTGGTACTCTCCGTTTCATCAAGGTCAAGGAAGCAAATGTATGGGAAGACGAGACCATCACTGCTGTTAACAAGACGACTGGTGTGATCACTGTAGCCACCGCACCAACTCTTTCCTTTACTGCAGGTATTGATAAGGTTGTTATGCGTAAGAAGTTTATCGGTGACGATACCTTCTTTATGATGAATCCGGTTGCTAATGATGGTACAAAGATTGCTGAGATCCTTATGGCTCCTTATGGTCTTGGTCGTCGATGGGGTTACTACTCGGACAAGAAGGATGAGTGGGATCCAGAAGGAACCTGGTTAAGAAACCAGGATAAGTGTCTGCCCGTTCTTTACTTTCCGAACAATACTTTCAAGTACATCGTGAAGTAATACCAGTCAACACAAAGAGGACAATCCAATGAGGAAGATTAAAGTACAACTCTTGACCACGTTGAAGGGGCGACAACTGTTCAGCAATGGTGCTGTTTTTACTGGCACCATTGCTGAACTGCCACCCGACATCGCTGATGCAGTAAGAAAAAACGCCAGATACATCACAGTAACAGAAT
>Ga0210011_1004110_pt1 | contig 10673 bp, 10 predicted proteins | sample CryGeymeta201502_FD_183972 | JGI IMG/M metagenome (GOLD analysis project Ga0210011, IMG submission 183972) | Groundwater microbial communities from Crystal Geyser aquifers in Utah, USA - Crystal Geyser metaG 2015-02 (SPAdes) (version 2) | ecosystem: Environmental > Aquatic > Deep subsurface >...
TGTATCGGCAAATAACCCCTTAAAACAAAAACGCCCTGATTTGCATCACAAATCAAGGCGTTCTTAGCTTTAAAATTCTGCTTTCTTTTATTGATGCGAGCCTTCGCTCACATTGGCATAATAGGCTACGCCATCTTTCTCATCTTCTTCCAGCAAAAACCAACCCTCAAAACCCTGTGTGGTATCTGGAATATTGGTATGCGGAATCACCGTAAGGATACGCTGATTCATACCACGGCCCACACGGATAATTTTACAAAGGCCGCCTAGCAAATAGGAATAATCAGTACCCACGCTTTCGTCTTTAAAGCTAAGCTGACAATCAGTACCAAAATCGCCAAGTGAGCCGGCTTCATCGCGCAATACGCTGGTTTGCACTGTAATCACATCACCATCCACTGCATTGGCGGTGTGCGCTAATGCTAGCAATTGCGCGCCTTTCATGGCCGCAATAAAATCACTGAACTTGCCTTCAACAATCGCCTCAAATTCAAACTTAGGATCTTCTTTTTGAAATACCGCAAAATTCACATTACGCACTTCTGCTGCTTGCAGCAATGATGGCGCTAAACTTGCAGCCAATAACAGCACCAAACCAAACATTTTATTCATATTCCACTCCCTCTCTCAAAAGCAAATTAACACCCATAACATCGCATACAAGTTGTTTTACAGCCAGCGCACCCTGCGCCCCTCAACAGTAAAGCTTTGGCTTAAGAGTTTAGCAACTGTTTGTGGATAAATTTTATGCTCTTCTAACTGAATGCGCGCATGCAGCGTCTGCCAATCATCATCTTCAAGCACTGGCACAGATGCTTGCGCCAAAATCGGGCCACCATCCAAGTCTTCAGTCACCAGATGTACGGTGCAGCCGGCCACTTTCACGCCGTGTTTAAGCGCGGCCTCGACCTTCAAATCAATTGGGCCCACGGCGCCATTAAAATCAGCGCCAAGTATTTGAGCTCGGCGCAAAATGCCGCCTTAGAAAAGCAAGTATCTGATGTTTTAAGCGTACTGCAGGAAAGGCGACTTGCTGTCATCGCAGAACATATCGAAACAGCGAGTTGTTATCGTAGTGTGTTAGAACGGGGCATAAAATACGGTCAAGGCTTTTATTTCAGTCAACCCAAAGCTGTCACCGACTAAAACACTAAATAAGATTGGTTATTCTTTATCTAAATTTACCTGTAGCTGCCAGCTTTGCTGACCACTTTCCCAATACTTTCGTTCAAATGGCGTGATGGCTTGAGGGGCAGTAAAAGCCTGAGCTTGCACACTGTGTATGACGTATTTTAAGGCCTCGGAAAACTCTTCAATATACAGTTGCCAATTGCTCCTAACTTCAAGCAAACCGCCAAGTGCAAGGATGTGAGGAAAGGCAGACGAAGCATACCAACGGCTTTGCAACTGAGCGGATTTAGGGTAGGGGTTGGGATAGAGTAAATAGTGTTTATAGAGTTTAATTCCATCAAGAACAGCTAATCTCCAAAAATCGTTTAGCTCAGCCCGTAACAAAAGATAGTTATCTACTGACTGTGCGTAGGCATGGTGTTTGTCTAACCTTGCTACCGACTTATCGATACCAATTACCTTTGCGTGAGGATGCTGGTGGGCAATGTACGCTGTGCTTTCACCCACGCCGCAGCAAGAATCAAAAATAATCTCACCATTCCACGGGCCCAACCACTGTTTAAATGCCTTAAACGCGACTTGGCTGTGTGCGGCGATGGGCTTTTTCGACTCGACTCGTAAATACTTAGCCACGGTTTTTAGCAGGTGCTGATGAATACCTTGTTGATTCGTCTCTATCCCGCGCGGCGCCTTGTGCATACTCGTTTATACCATCACTAGCTGCGGATCCCAACACCACGTTTAATCAGCGAAAAGGCCAGGGCTAATAACACGATATTGAAACTCACCAACAACGCGACGGAAATGCTTGGATCAATATCTGCGACCCCAAGAAAACCATAACGAAAACCGTTCACCATATACACGATGGGATTGGCTTTGCTCACCCACTGCCAAAACTCCGGTAATAAAGACAGTGAATAAAACACGCCGCCAAGGTAGGTAAGAGGGGTTAATACGAAGGTTGGTATGATGCTGATGTCATCAAAACTATTTGCATAAATAGCATTGATTAGACCCGCCGTCGCAAACAAGCTGGCGGTGAGGATCAGGGTCAGCACGATGATAAAAAGATTATGGATGCGCACATCGACAAAAAACATCGAAACCAAGGTCACAATCAAACCAATCAACATGGCGCGCGCCACACCACCGCCAACAAAACCGCCAATGATGACCCAATTGGGCACGGGGGCGACAAGCATTTCTTCCACATTACGTTGAAATTTTGCACTGTAAAATGAGGAGCTGACATTGGCATACGAGTTAGTGATGACCGCCATCATTATCAAGCCGGGCACAATAAACTCCATGTAGCTAAATCCACCCATTTCGCCGATGCGGCTGCCAATTAAGTTACCGAAAATAACAAAGTACAGGGTCATGGTGATAGCGGGCGGCAGCAAAGTTTGGATCCAAATGCGCATGAAGCGCGTGATTTCTTTAATCCAAATAGTGCGCAAAGCGACGATGTTGCGACTCGCCATATTATTTCTCCCCATTTGTAGACTGACGACCAGACTCAACCAAACGCACAAATAGTTCCTCTAAACGATTGGACTTATTGCGCATACTCAACACTTGGATAGCTTGTTGGCTCAGTTGTTCGAAAACGCTATTCAGCCCCGCTTCTTTGGGCACGTCGACTTCTAAGGTATGCCCATCTAACAAGCGCGTAGTAAAGCCTTCTAACTGTAAAGAATTAACATTCTTAGATAAATCTAGGACAAAAGTCTCAATATTTAGGGTCGCCAATAAGGATTTCATGCTGGTGTTTTGCACAATCACCCCTTTATCGATAATGGCGATGTTCCGGCATAACATCTCTGCTTCCTCTAAGTAGTGGGTAGTCAGAATGATGGTCACACCTTGTTCATTGATCTGTTTCAGAAAAGTCCACATTGAGCGGCGAATTTCAATATCTACACCAGCTGTTGGCTCATCAAGAATAAGCATTCTAGGTTCATGCATCAAGGCTCGTGCTATCATCAAACGACGTTTCATGCCACCAGATAGCGTTCGCGCAGTTGAATTACGTTTTTCCCACAGGTCTAATTGTTTTAAGTATTTTTCAGCCCTGGGTTTAGCGACATGGCGCGGCACACCATAATAACCGGCTTGGTTAAGCATGATTTGCATCAAGGTTTCAAATTGATTGAAGTTAAATTCCTGCGGCACAAGACCAATACAGGCTTTCGCCATATCTAATTCTGTGCTCAGAGAGTGTTCAAAAATCTGAACCTCACCCGCTGTTTTGTTTACCAAAGAACTGATAATGCCGATGGTGGTAGATTTACCTGCACCATTGGGACCAAGCAACGCAAAGAAATCACCCTGTTTGACTTGCAGGTCGATACCCCGCAGTGCTTGGGTTCCTCCTTTATAAATCTTGGTTAAACCTTTTATGTCGAGTGCAAACATGCTGTGAATGTCCTTGGCAGTTATGAAGTAGCGTATCATGCAAAAAACTTAGCTTTCTTATATGCAGACGAATCGCTGCCATTTCAAGGGAAGTTTGGATTTTCCCTCAGGCTTTCACCCCTTGCTAAGTTAGCTGATTTGCAGGATCAAAAAAGGGCAGTGAGATTCTGCCCTTTGCGTTAAGTTCAGTTGTTCTGCTTCTAACCAAGCAACCTAAATGCCTGCCTGAAATCAGCATCACACCCAAATTAACAATCTGCTGGATCGCCGCCCATTTTTTTCTTGGTAGCAATACACGCTTCTTTTAGTTTAGCAGCAGCATCATCTTGTAGTTCTGCGGCCTTTTCCTTACCTTCTTCCATCATGTCGCTGGCTTCGTCTTTGGCATCTTCATAAGCTTCGCCCATGGTATCTTTGGCGTCATCCATCATATCACCCGCTTCATTCGCGGCTTCAGCCATTGCATCCTTGGTATCTTCTGCCATGTCTGCTGCTTTTTCTTTGGCTGCTTCCATGCTTGCTGCGGCTTCTTTTTTCGCTTCTGCAGTCGTGTCTTTTTGCGCTTCAGTACAAGCCGTTAAACTTAATAAGCCAAGAGCAATCAATGTTGCTAATTTATTTTTGCTAAAATTCATAACAGTTCCTTTTTTGTTAGTGAGAGGGATCACGTATTCGTTAAGCAGCAATACGTTGCCGCATTACTATACGCTAAGCGCAACACAGACGCAGGATTTCTTTTACACATTTTGATACATTTTGCCAAATTCGGCTAAACCTGCCCCGCTTGAATCTCCCCTGAAATACATAGAAAAGTACTGGCTTTAACAGCAGACTCCCTGATTAAAACCATATATACCATTTGTTGGCGCCGTTTAAGCTGTGGATAGGCTTAACAGGCCATTCAGGCTGGATCGTTGAGTGCTGTTGTCTGGCTCGCCACGGCCCTGATGACATAACGTAGGGTTGGGTTGGGCAACACACTATCGAAGGGGTAGCAGGTGACCAAGGTTAAACTGGGTACTGCTTCACTGAGTGGTGTCGCTGGCGAGTTTTCAGGTTCATCTTCGCTAAATTGCATAAATTTTAACTGTGTTTGGTCAGCAATGCGTATCGAGCTTATTTGATAAGTTTGCTGCTGAGTTAAGTTTGTCGCCATGATTACATCACCTACTTGCAAGGATTTTAAGGCTGAGAATTGTGTATCACGGTGACCAACGATAATGCTATTGCCGGGTTTTGCGGGTAGAGCACTGGCACTCAAATGCGTAGGGGCAAACGCGAGATTGCGCGCATTGGCACCCGCCAAGACATACCATTGGTGTCCTTTTATGCTTAGCTCCGCCACAGGGTAGGTGTCGGCCCATGGCCAAGGCCGGTGAGGCCCACCGTCTTGCAGCGAAGCCTGCCAGGCATGGCCAATCAAATACTGGGCAAATTGTGCCTTGGCATAGAGGTACAAACCACCGCCAAATTGATACAGGCCGGCCACCATGAGTAACATTGTCCATTTTTGTCGCCAAGCCCATTTCAGTATGCTTTGAGACGTTTTCTGTTTGCGCCAATAAAGAGATTGCATAGAGCGATTCCGAGTAAAATTAAACCAACTAACATCTGTAAGTCAGCCGTTGTGGCGGTTTGTGGCAACTGCCCTAACAAAGGGTTGTTGAGAGGGGCGCGGTTTTTCACCAAGGTATCCACACTCATCAAGTGCGCGGGTTTGCTGGGGCTAATATCAACCGCTACTAGGCTAGTAAATTGGCTAACAAGATGATGAGTCAGGGCTATGTCGGTGATGGATTGTTGAATGTCCTTGGCCCTATCTGCATCACTGCTATCCATAGTAATCGTTCTGAGATCGCGACTAAGCTGAGTGATTTTTTGCCTTGCCCACAGCACATTTAATCCAGCCTGTTTTTGTAGGGTGCTGGCGGTTAATTGCTGTTGCCATGGCGCCTGCTGGAAACGTCCATGTAAGCTCAATGCGTCAGTGCTCACCGCAGCTTGTGTGTTTTGTGCTGGCAACGTTTGTTCGTAACTCAAGATGAGAGGTTCACCCAAGTACAGGTCGGTCATGGTGCGAGGATAGCTCTCAAGTTGCGCTAGCATATCTAAGCGTTGGCCGTTGAAACGCACATTAATATCTGTCAGCGCTGGATGTGCCAGTTTTTGCAATAAGCTCAGCATCTTGTCTTTGACTTCGCTCACCGCACCGATGTAGGTGTAGGTGCCTTTGCCAGTTTGTGCCGCTTCACTCATAAAATAACTGTTCGGCGCTGAGCCTATTCCCACGGTAAACAGTCGCGCATCACCCAACTGTTGCTGGATAAGTTGCATCAATGTGTTTTCATTGCCAACACTGCCGTCAGTAATAAATATCACTTGTTTGAGTCTATCGTTTTGCCCTTGAGGTAGACGTTGTTCCAAGGCCAAACTCAGTGCCCCTGCCATTTCTGTTCCGCCATTGGCACTCAAGTTTTCAATAAATGAGCGTGCCTCTTGTAACCATTCTGCCTCGGCTGCTTGACTGGTGGGCCATAAACGTTGAGCCGTGCTGTTGAACTCAATGACATTAAATGTGTCATGCACCGACAGTTCGTCTAGCGCCAGTAATAACGCTTGTTTGGCTTGGATAATTGACTCGCCAGTCATGGATCCAGAGGTATCCAATACAAAAATAAGCTCGCGGTCTTGGTTGAGCGCTGCGCTACTGTGTAAGTCTTGTGGTGGGTAGATCATGATCAAACCATAGGTTTGTTGATTAAATTGCTGCTGGAAATGACTGACTTGCACCCTTTGACTTAACTTAGGTTGCCAACTTAGCTCGAAGTCTCGATTTGCTAAGGTCTGCTCCGCAAGCTGAATGTGATACAGCCCTGTCGATTCAATTTGGCTGACGATGCGATGGTAGGCACTGTCGATTTGCTCGAGGGCAACACCCGCATGCAAATACACCTGCAAATCAAGGTCTTCGGCCTTGTGGTGATAAGCAGCGCTCTCGTTAGTGACATCGTCCGGATGTGTTTCAACCGGTGCGACAACTGCCTGCGCTAGCGTATCATCAGGTTCAGCTGCAAGGGGATCAGCCCGGCCATCAGCATCGGCAAGGTGGTGTTTGTTGCTCGGCATATAACGAGGTGTAATGGTCATGGGAAATCGCAGGCTGTATTTGCCTTGCTGAAATGCCAAGGTTTGTTGATATTCGATGGTCACAGTAATCTGTTCGCCTGGTGCAATATTGGCGATGTGATTGCTGAACATATTGGGACGTTGTTGTTCCACTAAACTGGCTTTTTTGCCTGTTTTTTTGGCCGCTTCAAATATTTTTTTGGCTTGCTGTTTTTCTTTGATTTGTCCCTCGATAACACGTTCACCCACTTGCATTTGCATGTGGTCTACCGCCGCATTTTCTGGCAACGGAAAAACGTACAAGGCGTTTTGCCATAGATCTTGGTCATTTTTGAAGGTTTGCCGCACCTGAGTGCGGGCCACCATGCCAGTGACATGGATCTCAACTTGAGTATTGAGACCAAGGCTGGCGCGATAAACGGGGGGGGGGTCAGTGTCAGACGGGCTAAAATATAAACTGCCACGCTTGGCTAAATACGGGTCAGCCACTTGCCAACTGCCCGTGTTTGCGGGCAGGGTAATGACAGCTGGTTGTTGATCAATGGCAGGGGCACTGCCATTGATACTTGACTGGGCTTGGATGACAGGAGGTTTGGCGTACTGCAAAGCTCCCATCGCCGACACCACACATAAAATACCGGCAAGTTTTACGACAGGCCACATGGTTATTCTCCTACTTAGGGGTGAGCGGCGGTCATCTCTTGACTGGATTCAGATAAATCGAGGGTAACTCGACGATCAAAGAAGTGTTGCTCTGCTTGTGGTGCAGAGCTCACCAGTACCTTTTCCCCAAACGCCTGAGTATTGATCTGTGTTTCAGCCACACCTTGGGCGAGCAAATAGGCTTTCACCGTTTGTGCCCGTTGCTCAGACAAGTTTTGGTTATAGTCACTGTCACCTCGTTGGTCGGCATAACCCGACACACGCAACTGCAAACTAGGATTGCTGCGTAAACTGGCGGCAACTAAATCTAACTCTGTCTGGTAGTGGGCTTCGAGCTTGGCTGATGCGGTTTTAAATTGAATGTTGCTGTGTAAGGCAGGCAAACTTTGCTCAAGGGATTTATCTAAGGAAGCCATTAAAATAGCGGCGCGTGTTTCAGCTTCACGATAACGCTGTTGCATCACAAGCAAGGCCTGCTCTTTTTGTTGCAACTGTACTTTACCCTGACTGAGGCGTTTGTCGCCATTCACATCGTCGGCGATCATGATGCCAAACAAGCCCGCTATAGCGCCACCAACGGGGCCGGCAATCAGTGAACCGATGACAACACCGGAACTGAGTCCAACTAGTTCATTGGTTTTTTCGTCTTTACTCACATTGCCTGCTAAGGCTTGGCCAGACATTAATGCAGCAATTGTTAGGGCACGGGTGATCATGTTTAAGGTCGTTTTCATGTTTATTTCCTTTTGGGTTAGGGGGAATGCCTAACTAGTAAACAGGCATTTACTGGCGATATCGGGCTGACAAAATGGCAATGTGCTGAGCAATTGTGGCGAAAAAATGGAAATTAGCTTGCCAAGGCATTCCCTTGCTAACAGCAGATAAATTTTGCGTTATAGTGCGGGCACAACAACCAGCGAGAAGCACCATGTCAAAACGCATTGCCTTGGTCGAAGATGATCAGGCCTTACGCGACAACTATGTGGCCGCCCTAGGTAAACAGGGTTATGAGGTACAAGCCTATGCCAGTCGTCAACAAGCTGAGCAGGCTTTTGCTCAGCGTTTACCTGATCTAGCCATCATTGATATTGGCTTGCAGGACGAAATTGATGGTGGTTTTGCGGTGTGTCAGCTTTTGCGCGCGCTGTCAAAAACCCTACCTATTATCTTTTTTACGGCCCGTGATAATGACTACGACACCATTTGTGGCTTGCGTATGGGCGCTGACGACTACCTCACCAAAGATATCAGCCTGCCGCATTTATTGGCGCGGATTGCCGCGTTGTTCAGACGCACGGCTTTGCTGAGTCAACCACAAAGCGCTGCCGATATTATTCACACTGGCGAATTGAGCATGGACAGCAAACGTATGACGGTAACCTGGCAAGGGCAGGCGATTGAGTTGACCGTCACTGAATTTTGGATGTTGCACGCCATTGCCAAATATTCAGGCCATGTGAAAAGTCGTCAGCAACTAATGGATGAATCAAAAATGGTGGTAGACGACACTACCATCACCTCGCACATCAAACGCATACGTAAAAAATTTGTGCAGGTAGATAGTCAATTCGATCGTGTCGAAACCGTGTATGGCATGGGTTATCGATGGAAAAACTGAGGGAGTTTACGCGCTAATGCAGCGTTTTCGCTTTGGCATCCGCCTCAAGCTGGTGGTGTTTTCATCGTTTTTATTTGCCATTCCCTGGCTGGGCTACCAATACGTGTGGGAGTTGGAAACTTATTTGCGCATTGGGCAAGAACAAACCATGGTGGGCACCGCCCGTGCGGTCGCCACGGCCTTGCATGAGCGCCCAGCGCTGTTTGATAATCAATCTGCTTATTTGAGTGATGTGAAACCGGGCACAGATTTATATGCCTATAAAATTGCTTACCCCATTCAGTTAGACGGTGAACTCGACGATTGGCAAGATTACCAGAGTCAGAAAATACATTACGCTGATCAATATCTGCTAGACCAAGTACAAGACTACCAGCCACAAAGTTTGCATTTTGAGCATATGGTTGGGCAGTTCGACCGCTACTTATATGCCATGTTTGCGGTGGTGGATGACGCTGTGTTATATCGCCCCAGCAACAGTTTACGTATCGACCGCAACGACCATTTGCAAATTGCCATGACCGATGAACATGGGCAATTCCAACGCTACATCGTGGCGCCAACAAAGCCGGGATGGGTGAATGCATATTTACTTAAAGACCAAACAGAGTCACTACAGCCAGAGCGTTTAGAAACGCGGATCCAGGGGCAATGGCGTGCCACCCCACGCGGATACAACCTTGAGTTGCGCTTCCCCCTTAACATGATGTCGAGCAAGATAGCGTTTGCCATCGTAGATGTGGACGATCCGGTGAGTCGCCAGGTGGAATACATCATTGGCACGGCCAACACCTCGCAAGTAGACAGTTTAGGCACAGTGCTGGTGCCGTCGCCTGAGATTGAGCGCATTCTTAAAGGTTTGCAATATTCCAATGCGCGTGTGTGGGTGGTGGATAAACACATGCGGGTCCTCGCCCGTTCCGGGCAAATTCAGCGGGCTAGTGGTGTGCAAAGTAGTGATAGCCCAAGTACCAGCCAATCGTGGTGGCAGTATGTTGAAAGTCATTGGTTGCTGCCTTTGTATTATCAAATATTGACCAAACCCCCCGCCGATTTTGTTGATGATCTGCAGGACGCCTATGCCCTAAAAGGTCAGGATATTGCCCAAGCCCTGAGCGGCACACCCAGCACTCTGTGGCGCTTAAGTCCAGACAGTAAAGCCGTGATTTTATCGGCCGCCCACCCAATTTTTATCGACCAGCAAGTGATGGGGGCTGTGGTAGTGGAACAAACTACCAACGGTATTCGTACCTTGCGTAATAAGGCTTTAGAACAGCAATTTCATTTTTTCTTGGCGGTGATAGTCATCGGCACCTTAGCCTTATTTTTATTGGCGTCGCGCATATCGTGGCGCATCCGCAAACTGCGTGATGCCACGGAAGATGCCATCGATAACCACGGTAAAATTGTCGGGCAAATTTCACCCTCTCACGCCAATGATGAAATCGGTGATTTATCGCGTACCTTTCATTCGGTGTTGGGCAAATTGGGGCAGTACAATACTTACCTAGAAAACATGGCCTCGCGTTTAAGCCATGAATTGCGTACGCCGGTGGCCATTGTTAATTCTTCGCTGGATAATCTCAGTGACGAAGGGCAATCTGCGGCAAGTCAGCAATATATTGAGCGCGCCAAAGACGGTATTCAGCGCTTGAGTAAAATCCTCAGTAATATGAGCGAGGCCACACGCTTAGAACAAGCCATTCAAAACAAT
>Ga0210011_1004149_pt1 | contig 10615 bp, 21 predicted proteins | sample CryGeymeta201502_FD_183972 | JGI IMG/M metagenome (GOLD analysis project Ga0210011, IMG submission 183972) | Groundwater microbial communities from Crystal Geyser aquifers in Utah, USA - Crystal Geyser metaG 2015-02 (SPAdes) (version 2) | ecosystem: Environmental > Aquatic > Deep subsurface >...
TAATAATGGCAGGCAGTATTGCGTCAGTTGAAGTCATCACTAAGATTGCGTTGTATTGGGCGCATGAAAGAGTTTGGAACAAAATACAGATTGGAAAAGAACATGACACATGAAGCAGGCAAAGGTGATGCACCAAGAAAAACAGCTGATCCTAAAAAATACGCTGAAGGGTGGGAGCGAATATTTGGTCATAGAGCGATGAGATCGCAGCGAAAAGACTCTGCGGATGCCCCTTCACCGGTAAACACTGTAGGAGAGAGTAAGAAATGAGACCGAAATTCTTGACGACCACCACTCCTTCTACCATTGGTGACACGGTAGATATTGTGCTGACACTTGGTTTGCTGATAGCAGCAATACCCGTTGGAATCATGCTAACATTGGCAACGGCAGTTTCAAGCAATGATATTCCACAGCACGTTATTGATGATGACGAAACTTCTTGACTTTCACTAAAAAACAGTGTATAATGAGATATCGCTACAGGAGAATAATATGACCAGTGAAGATAGAGAGATGCTTGAATATTTAGTTTCCATTGGACTGATTGCGATAGTACCAGTACACTCACCTAACCACTCAGGCACAGATATGCTGATTGAGTTGGAAAATAGTCCAGAAATTTGGGATTCTGATATGGATGTTACTGAAGCCAACGAAGTGCTAAAACAATTCACACTGTGAAAAATCATGGACATTCAATTTAACTATATTGGATGGTGTAAGGAAACTGAACCAAACGGTTCTGAGCACGACAAAATCTGGACTGCCTTTGAATGTGAAGGAAAATACTTTGCTGGGTGGGGTAGACGCGGTAAGAAAATAAGTTTTAAGCAGCATGGCACGTTATTTTCGTTGAATACTGTTCAACGCAAAAAGCAAAAAACATACAAGGAAGTTGATCAGTTTCAGTTGTTTGCGTTGTTTCCAACGTTTAAAGAAGATGTTGGAAAGTTTTTAACTTTTGATTTGCTAGCAGGTAAGGTAATGTGATGAGCGAGTTTAAAGATATTCTTGGACGTCCACTTGCGGTTGGTGATTTCGTGTCCTTTGATACTTCAGTATTTGAAATAGTACGGTTCACTCCAAAGATGGTAGGGCTTTCGCAACTTGGTAGCCGTTATGGCCGCAAACCACTCAAATACAGTAATGAGTTAGTATTACTCCCGCCACAAGATGTTACTGTCTGGCTGCTAACTAAAAAAGTTTAAACATAAATACATGTAGTGATTAGGAAACTATATGAGTCAAAATGGCATTTCAACGTTGCCGAGTAAGGCAGCACGAGCAGCGGCTAAGCTGGCACTGGCAGCAGCAAAACGTTCTGCGGCTGGAACACCCGGCTATCGTCCACTCCATACTCTCAACACGGCGTTAAAATCTCCTACTCCAGGTAGACCTTGGCAATAACTGCCAGAATATTTGATTTGCGTCATCACAGTGTGCTACCATTGTGAAATAACTAGGAAATATTTATGTTTTTAGGATTGATAACTCTTCTTACCGCTTTGACGATTTCTGGCATTGCGGCATTCTACAGTATAGTAGGTCTGACTGCTATTTTTGCCGGCACGTTTTGGCCTATTGTAATAATGGGTGGCGCATTAGAAATGGGGAAAGTAGTTACTGCATTGTGGCTTCATTATAACTGGGAAGAAGCCTCATATAAGTTAAAAGCCTATTTGGTTCCAGCCGTAGTTATTTTGATGCTCATTACCAGTATGGGAATTTTTGGATTTTTAAGTAAAAGCCACTTAGATCAAGGGGTGCCAACTGGAGATATTCAAGCTCAAGTATTACTTTTTGATGAAAAGATTCAAACCCAGCGTGAAAACATAGATTCCGCCAGAAAAGCGATTACACAGTTAAATGGCGCAGTTGATCAGTTATTGTCACGAAGCACAGATGAGAATGGTGCATCCAAAGCAGCAGCATTGAGACGTTCACAAGCCAGAGAGCGTGCTTTATTGCAAAAAGATATTGACGCTGCCCAAAAGAAAATAACGGCATTGCAAGAAGAAAGAGCACCTATTGCCTCTACAATGCGTAAGGTCGAGGCCGAGGTAGGGCCTATCAAATATATTGCAGCATTGATTTACGGGGAGACAGCTACACAAAATATGCTTGAATCTGCGGTTAGATGGGTAATCATTATCATAGTGATGGTTTTTGACCCTCTTGCTATTGTGTTGATTTTGGCAGCAACTACATCCATTGACTGGGCAAAAGCGAAAAAGCTGGTTGCTCGTGAAAAGAAAGAGCATGCATTAGAAGATGAAAAAATAGCGGCATTGCTAGCACAAAAAGAAATTGAATACGAGCATAAGTTAAATGCTGAGATTAAATCTATTACTGACAACATTGCGAACTCAGTAATAGATACTAAATCCGTTGCCAACTTAGTCAGTACTGCTACCGCTGGAGTGGAAGCAGCAAATAACGAACTATCAGATGTCATTATGAACATGCAACATGACAATGAAAAGGTTCTTCAAGTAAGTGCAGAAGAAAAACAGCTAACTGCTAGAATGCAGGAAGAACTATCTGAGCTAAAACATATTACTCAGTCAATGGAAGAACGTAATAACCTGCTATCTGATCAACTTATAAGATCGGCTCAACTTATTGAAGAATTAGCTGCTAAAAACGCGCAAGAAAATGATGACCATGAGCGAGTTGAACTTGCAAGAGTGTTGAATCAAGATATAACAGATGAGGAAGCGCCACAAAATCACGATTTTCCAGTCATTGAAGAACCAGTCATTGAAGAACCAGTCATTGAAGAAGAAGTTATTGCTGGCACGTTGAACACTGATACTGGTGTTGTTGAGTTTACAGTAGCTGACCCAGAAGTTAAACAGTCTGTTGAAGAGCCATTGCCAGAATCTCTGCCCAACGAGCCGGTCAACACTGCTAACTTTGGAATAACATTCCCGTCAAATCCAGTCAAGGGTGATTTATTTTTGCGTGTGGATTACAATCCAAACAAGTTATTTAAATATGTTGGGGGCAAGTGGATCGAAACAAATAAACTTGCTACTGATGCGTATGCTTATACAGAAGAATATATAAAACTACTGGTGACACAGATCGGATCTGGTGAGATTGATATTGACGATTGCACCCCGACTGAGCAAACTCAAATTGCCGAATACTTGGAAAAAACTGCTGTACCTAAGGAACAAGAATGACAACGTTAACTGATGTAGAAGTTGTAAGTAACATAATCACTCCCCCAGATTTTGTTTACAACGCTAACTCTAATGTGGTCGTCATTGACCCGTCTGAATCAGATGTTGAAAGCATAGCGTATTACTTAAAATCGTCACCATTGCGAGTAAACTTGTATGTTTACGACTCAACTGAATCAAACGATTCAGAATGGCTTGAAACTGCGATTGCACGAGCAGATGCTTTACTTATCAACACAGCAGAGAGCAGTATTAGTCATCGTAAAGATAAGTTGGCGGTGGATAAAAAAGCATACCATTATGGTGCTAAAAGATTTTTGATGTCTATGGATCGACATCTGGAATCACCGATTGAATATTTCATCAAACAAATTTCACCAAAATAATATATTTTAATGGTAAGAAGTGTATAATAAATACTGTGCAATGTGCCGATGGTCGGGCATTGCATACGATTCACTTGCTTAAAAGGAGACTATTATGAATCAACGTTACTTCACATCAACCTTGGACGTTCCGTCCTTACTCGCTCACTTGAACCGCGCATCAGTTGGATTTGATCGCATGTTTGAGACTTTACATAACACTGCGGCAGGGGTGCCATCAACTGGCAACTACCCACCACATGATATTATCAAACACAGCGATACCAAATACAGCATTGAAATCGCTGCGGCTGGATTCAAAGAAGACGAGTTGTCAGTTACCGTTGACAACAACGTGCTGACTATCACTGGCGAGCAAAAATCTCGGCAAGAGCGGGATTATTTATATCATGGCATCAGTTCAAAATCGTTTACTAAGACTTTGAACTTGGCAGAGCATGTCATTGTCGGTGATGCTAAGTTTGAAAACGGAATGCTCATTGTGGAAGTAGAGGTTGTAGTTCCAGAGGAGTTCAAACCTCGAAAAATTGCAATCAAATCTTCGACATCAACTCAGCAGATTGCTGCTGAATAAGCGCCGATGAAAATCGCCCTGGGTAAATAACTTGCTCAGGGCGGGTGTGTATTTTAACTTACTATAGGAAATAAAATGGCAGAGTCAGAAGTTGCAACTAAAGAGCGTGTGATTGTTAAACCAAATATTCAACCACCTAGTTTATTCAAAGTGATCTATATAAACGATTCTGTTACTACAATGGAGTTTGTTATTGAAAGCCTGGCATCAGTGTTCAATCATTCCGAAGAAGTCGCAGCTAAACTAGCAAGCACAGTTCATGAAGATGGTGCAGCAGTGGTAGCTATTCTGCCCTATGAACTAGCAGAGCAAAAAGGGATGGAAGTTACCCTACTTGCTCGTAATAATGGATTCCCGTTGGCTATTAGATTGGAACCTGCAGTTTAAACTAGCAGTGAATTACCATGCATGTATGTCTAGATATAGAAACTCTAGGAACAAAGGCTGACACTGTAATCTTGACATTAGGTGCAGTTAAGTTTGATCCTTACAGCAGGCAAGATCCGCATACCCCATTGTATGTTAAACTTGATGTGGATGAGCAGGTTGAGGCTGGGCGAACCATTGATGAAGCAACGCTGGTTTGGTGGGAGTTACAGCCAAGGGAAGTATTTGAAGATGCGATGTCAGATGAAGATCGTATTAGCTGCAAAGAGTTTACCAAGCAACTCAATCGCTATCTAGTAGGCGCAGAACGTATCTGGACGCAAGGTCCCACATTTGATATTATTTTGCTAGAGCACTTATATCGCTCACTTGAAATTCCAGTGCCATGGATGTTTTACAGCATTCGTGACACAAGAACGATAATGGACATGGGTGATGCATCAGCTAAAAAGAATAATGCAACAGCCCACAATGCCCTAGCTGATGCATACTCGCAAGCAGTTATGGTGCAGCAAATCTATCATCAATGCGGTGTAGTGAAACAGTGAGCTCTGATTTGCGAAAATACATTGGCATGGTAAACGACGAGTGGAACCATGAGATCAGTTGTCAAAGGGGTCATCAAAACGTCATTACACAGAGAATGTCTCGGCAATCTATAGTGGTCGTTACAACCATCCTAGGTAATGCAAAAACTAAATGTGATCGCCAGATGGGTCAAATGGATCAAGCAACGGCTCAAACCATTGAGCTACCTTCTTGCGCCACCCAGATGATTTTTTGTTGTGTCGTCTAAGACGTGCAGTCACTGTCAGTTCTTGCGGCAGCTCGAAAAGAATAAGAGTCATTGCAGTCCAGTTGATCACAGCATCCACAATGTGTCCAACAATAAGTAAAGGGATTCCAAGAATCAGAACGGGTTTAGTTAACAAGCCTGCATTATTGACTCGTTTTAGATTCATCATCGCAAGGAACAAAACCCAGAGCAAATAGGTAAGAGCTAGACAGATAAAGAGGTATACGGCAATATCATTCACTAACGGCGGTAAGTTTGCCATAATTTGTTTTCCTTGATGTATTATTCAATGTGGTCGCGAGACCACATACTCGAGCATCCAAAACACTGCCCTTCGGGGCAGTAATACGGGCGAGTATTATTATTATTATTTATCCAAGGTAGTCATTTAAACGACTACCTACACGAGCATCCAAAACACTGCCCTACAGTAGGCAGTGATAAAGGCGAGTATTTTAAATATTACTACTAAATTTAAATTACCATAAATAGTCATATAACTTTAATATAATTTATATGGTAAACTTAAAAAATTTGCTGATGATCTTAAAATAACTAGAATGACTTTGTGGAACTGGAGGTAAAATTAAATTTCACAAAATGAGTTTTGAATAAAGGTCTAAATGATCTTTACTCACTTACATCGGAAGAATTATCCGATTACGGACGTCGAGAGTCATTAAATCCTAAAGTAGAAATACCAAAGGTAGATTCGTTGAAACGTCTAGTCAGTTTTATAGATTTTTATAAAACGACATAATTATTAGGAATGAAACAAAAAGAGATAAATACATAAGTTATGTAACACAAAAATGTTGCTGAAATACAAATTCCGGTTAAATTCATCAAAAGAGCAAGAAGTTCGGCCAAATCAACTAGTTGAGAGTGTTTTAGTTGTTCGCGTGGTTAGTGAACTAGTAGCTCACAAGGAATGAAGAAAGGGTAAATACAGCATGAACATTATATTTGGACAAGAAATAGCTGATGAAGTCAGCAGCAAAAACTTAGTATTAGAGTTAGAGACTTTTGAAGTTAGTGGCAAACTAGCTACTGCCTATTGCGTGGTTCCCCCAGAGGCAATCACTCTGGCAGAAATGCCACAACTTGAAGTTCTGCGGCAGTTGCATAAAGCAGTCATTGTTGGAATCAAGAATGATGATTGGAAAATGATTACTGAAGGCATTGGACACCTGCGTGGTAAGTTTAAAGGGGAGCTGGATAGTTTTTACGACGAAATACTGTCACGCAAGGACAAAAAGGTATAATTTATGCCAGGTAATATTAAATCAATCACAGCAGATCTGACTGACAGCTTTGTTAAAGATCTGCAAGCACAAATCGCTCGTCAAGTGCAGGCGGATGTAGCACAAAAGCTAGCACAGATAGACATTGCTGGAACAGTGAAATACTATGTTGATGCAGCACTGAAGAACTATATAAAGAATTTAGATTTTCCGTCGGGCAGCATTCCGGGCACTGCCATAAATCTTCAATCCTTAATCGTCTCTGGCGACAATGTGTTGGGCGGGACTCACAAGGGGTTTCAAAGCACTGGCATTCAAGATGCTGCTACTGATTGTAAAGTCACTATCCTTGACGAGCATACTGTAGTTGAAAACAACTTGCTAGCTGCATCTGCGGAGATCAAAGGTAACCTTACTGTTGACGGCGACTTTATTTTGCGTGGTGAAGTTCCAACGGATTCGCCCTTCTACCGTGAACTACTAGAGCACAGTGCAGGCCTGGTAAAGATGAGCCTAGATGAGGCATTTTTTGAGCAATATTCACACAAAGTCTTTGAAAAAATCAAAGAAACAGGCATAGATCTTACTAAAATCAGCGTGGCTGGCAAAGAGCTAGTGTCAGGTAATAAGCTAGGATTATTTGTAACAGAATCAAACTTGCAAACACTTGGCGAGCTACGGTCGCTTGTTGTTGCTGGCTCTTCCTCATTAGCAGACACCCTTACTGTAGTTAAAAAGCGGGTAGGTATCAATACTGAAGAGCCATCAGCAGCGTTGGCAGTATGGGATGATGAATGCGAGATTGTTACCCACAAACTAAGAAAAGATGTCGCGTGTGTGAGAACTACTCGCAATCAATCCTTAGTATTAGGCAGCAACGGCAAAGAAAATCTAACGCTGGGAACAGACGGATCAGTCACTCTATCCGTTATGAAACTTGGGCAAGTGACAATGACTGCTTCTGATGATCGCCCATCATATCTTAGCTCACCTGGCGTTATTGTTTGGAACTCTCAACCAAAAGTTGGATCGTCTATTGGATGGGTATCTTTGGGTGGTGCTAACTGGGGGTCAATCAGCACCATAAGTTAGTGAGGTTACACTAGAAAAACTAGTGGAAAACCAGTATAGTTATGTTATAATTGCTGCGACTGCACATAAATACTATTGTAAGTGCCGTGTGTCGGGCTTATAGTTTTCAAACTGCATCGTGAATGGTTCATGGTGTAGGTGAAGACATAATTATATCATAAGGAAAATCACTATGTTCTCTAACCTAACAAAAACTCTCTCATCATTTACTCTCCCAACAGCTAATGATATTGTCGTAGCTCAACGTCAACTGAGCACCACTTTGCTCACTATCGTTCCTGAATCAGAATTTAAAAACTTGGCAGCAAAAGCAGCAAGCGCATATTGCACGGCTGCAACTTTGGTTGCTGATCAAATTGATCACGCTACTGAAACTGTGACTGCCTCCTTTAAGAAAACCACTGCTACCGTTTTTTCTGAAGCTAAGGTGTAATCATGTTTAAAATGCTGCTAACTTTCATTGCAGGTATGTTTGAGCCAGTTTCAAGAACATCTGAACTTGACAAATATCTTACATCACGCGATCCAAAATCAATAGCCGAAGTTGAGCAATTCATAACTGAATTTGATCAAATTGCGGGCGGGAGGGGTCTATGGTGGCGTTAATCAAATCTATTCCGCACAAGATGTGGGTATTTCTTGAAAAATGCGGAGAGGCACGATACGAAAAATACCTCAAAAACCCAACTGCATACTGGTACTGAGATCAGTATTTTAGTTAAAATAGGGCCTTTTGTGCCTTATTTTCTTGACTCTTTCGCCAGTTGATGCCATAATACCAGTTATGTCATACATAGCTGATCATTTGAAGGCACGTTTCTTTGACGTTGAACGTTATCGTCATGTTGCGTTGACTGAAGATGCAGCCACGCTCCCTCTTTGGAACATGAGCGGTCAGATGGTTGGGTATCAATGCTACTCACCCAAACTACCCAAAATTCACGTTGACGATCCTAGACAATCTAAGTATTACACATGGGTTACTAAACCCTGTGCAAGCAATACGGCAGAGCTCGCAGTGTGGGGGCTAGAAACTGTTACTTGGGCATCACCACTAGTATTCCTTACTGAAGGGGTGTTTGACGCATGTCGCCTCCATCACCATAACCTGCCAGCGTTAGCAGTGCTAGGCTGTAATCCGCAGCATTTGGCGGGATGGTTAAAAACATTGCCATCCTTTAAGGTAGCATGCGTTCAAGGTGACGCAGCAGGGCAAAAGTTGGCAGCGTTTGGCAATGCTGTAGTAATGCTGCCTGCAGGTAAGGATGTTGGCGACCTAACTGAGGCAGAGTTTGAAGAACTGTTTAGGAAATACTTGTGAACACAGCAACTCGTGATTTCGCGACCTCGCAGCGATCAAATGCGTTACTTACTGTAACGGAAAAGCGCGTCACAGCTAACTACACCATGCTAAAGTTATCGGTGTCACCGCATCTTGGGTTCCACGACATTGAAATGTGGTGTATTTCCACTGGGTGCGGCAAACGGGTGAACCGCACCTCTTTTGCGTTCAAAACTGACGCAGAGTTGACGATGTTTACTTTACGATGGTCGCCTGTTTACCCATAATAGTTCTAATAGAGTTGACTTTTTAGTAGATTTACTGTAAAATACACTCATCTTAACATAAAAAGGAATCAAAAATGTTTACCCAAGATCAAATCAACATCATTCTTACTGCTCAGGAAAAGCAGATTAAAAATCCTGCTCGAGCAATAGTCAATTCGGAGTCCGCATTTGTCAAGAATACTATTTCAAAAGTAGACCCCAAATTAGCAAGAGAATATTGGAACTGGGTCTGCAGTTCTTTCAAAAGCGACAACGAGTTGTTTGGGCCCATTGTTTATGCCAATGAACTTACACTCGCTAAAATTGATGCCGAGCAAACTATGCCTGCCTGGGGTTACTCGGGTACTTAAAAACAACGAAACAACTATATGCTAAAATAGCCTGCAAAAGTCAAGGAAAATGCTTGACTTTTGTCTATTTTGGCTGTATAATACCAGTATCGCAAAACAAACAGGAGTTTAAAATGTTCGGATTTAAAGCCTTTTACCGCGGAAAAACTTGTATGGTATGTGCTGCAACGAGCTATCAAGCCCAGTTGGAAGCTGCAAAGCTGTTTAAAGCAAAGAAATCGTACGAAGTTACTGTGGTACGGTGCGATATCCCAGTTTCCACTGCTAGTTTGTGATTATCACTAAGAGGAGCTTCATCATGAACCACAAATATCTTACCCTCGCCGCCCTCGCATTGGGAATGGCGCCAACTGTGTATGCGCAATCATATACAGACTCTGCCCGTGTTATGGGAGTTGAACCACAATATTCCAATGTGCGCAATACACGGCGTGAATGTACACAGGAATGGGTTACGGTGGCAACGCCACAGCAAAGGTCAGCCCCTCAATCTCGCAACTACGGTGGTGCGATTGTTGGCGGTCTGGTTGGTGGCGTCATTGGACATCAGTTTGGTGGTGGGCAAGGCAAGGATCTTGCAACTGCTGCTGGTGTTACAATTGGTGCGATCGTGGGCGATCAACACACAAACGGTGGCGCTGCTCCTGCCACGCAACCTGAGACGCGGCAAATTGAACGGTGTTACAATGTGAACGAAGTTCAACCTCAAATCACTGGGTATCATGTTACTTACGAGTATCGTGGACAACTGTATTCAGTATTGATGCGCAATCGCCCAGGCGAAGCAATCAACGTCCGGGTCACGGTTAACCCTATTGATTGAGCGCATTTTTAGCTCCGCCTGCGAAACCACGCTACAGCGTGGTTTTTCATGGCTGTAAGTTGTTGATTTCATTGACACACAGATGGGCGACAGCACTTGTCGCGCTTGGAACGCAATAGGATACGCAGATCTGCTCAACGAAGCGCGATAAACCACCCATATAATGTTAGAAAACAGTTGACAGTCAAGCCTTTTGGCTGTAT
>Ga0210011_1004162_pt1 | contig 10581 bp, 7 predicted proteins | sample CryGeymeta201502_FD_183972 | JGI IMG/M metagenome (GOLD analysis project Ga0210011, IMG submission 183972) | Groundwater microbial communities from Crystal Geyser aquifers in Utah, USA - Crystal Geyser metaG 2015-02 (SPAdes) (version 2) | ecosystem: Environmental > Aquatic > Deep subsurface >...
TTAAGAATGACCTTTAACCTGTCCGAACTACTGAAAGACAGTGCCTACAAGCTCACGCAATGGGTACGCCATGAAAATATTTGTAACGTACGATGGGTGCCTGGTTCGCTATAGCAAATTTTCATTAGCTGTTCAATTCCCCGTCAATGTAACGGCACGGTAAATATGCGCCGTCCAGGCGAATTTGCAGTAGATTTCCTTTAAGTCCGACAGACTCCTAGCCATTCGACTAAGGCATCAGAGAACGATGCCCAAGTCGCTGGTTATCTCCCACAAGTGGGCGAGGGAACAATACAACGTGGTCGCTTAGTTGATATTTATCAGATGGTTACATGGAGAACAAATTTACCGTGAATGTAACGGCAACCCGGCTTTGCCTCGTGTTAGCATAACACGAGGCAAATCACGAGGTGGATATGAATAACTTATTACAGATATTTACCTCTGAACTTAGAAATCTCCTTAACGAATGGCTGCCTCAATTGTCCTTTGACTGGTGGAAGCGTTATGTTTTGGATGTACTGACTTGCCAGCAGCAAGAGCGAGTAAAGCAATCGCACATTGTTGAGTTGTCAGGTCTTGATTTGGCTGCTTTACTGCGGGTGCTCGATCAAAACTGGTACGAACTGTCTTCACAGCACAACTGGCCCAAAGAAGCGCGCAACTGGCTGAAAGAAGCGCAGACGATACGCAACCGTTGGGCGCATGCCCCTTCGGGCGATGCTGAACCACATGATGCTTATCGCGATGCCGATACGATTGAGCGTCTGGCAAAGATGCTCAGGGTCGGCGATGCCGCACAAAACCAAATAGCCGCTTACAAACAGCAGCAGTTGGCGCTGCTTTCACCCACCGTTTCTCCAAACCCATCGCTGCCACCTGTTGCGTCGTCCCCCGCACCTGCTGCGCCTACCGTTGCAGCAGTACCGCAAACAACGACCATCCAGGATGGATTTTCACCGGGCCAGTTAGTGCGCCTGAAATCGAACCACACCAAGATTTTCCCAATCCTCTCGGTGCAGCCAAATTCGGGCGGCGAATGCCGCTACTCGGTTTTCGAGGATGGCAAGCCAACGAATTATTATGCAAGCCAGCTCGAAGCCAACCCCACGTCCGTGGATGAGCGAACCACACTCGCACTGGCAGAATTTCATGCGCGCATCACCGCGCTGCTGTTGACTGCGCCGTCTGCCGCCAACCTCTACTCCTTGCATTCAGGGCGAGTGCGATTTGTGCCTTATCAATATCGCCCTGTACTCAAGTTGTTGCGCGCGGATCGCCCACGTTTGCTGATTGCAGATGATGTGGGTGTCGGCAAGACCATTGAGGCCGGGTTAATACTAAAAGAGTTGCAAGCCCGCTCTGAAATCAAATCCGTACTGATTATCTGCCCGAAACCACTGGTGGCCGAAGGTAAGTGGCGCAGCGAGATGAAGCGTTTCGGTGAAGAATTTACCCATCTTGACGGCGAGACCTTGCGGCATTGTTTGCACGAAACAGACCTTGATGGCGAGTGGCCGCGCCAACACAGTCGAACCATTTTGCCGTTTTCCCTGATCGACGATGCTCTGCTCAATGGCAAGCCGCAAAAACGCGGCAAGAAAACCAAGGGGTTGTTTGACCTCGATCCGCCACCGCGCTTCGATCTGGTTATCGTGGATGAGGCACACCACATTCGCAACGCCAATACCTGGCTGCACCAAGGTGTGAAGTTTTTCTGCGACCACGCCGAGGCGGTGGTTTTTATGACCGCCACGCCCATCCAGATGGGCAATCAGGATTTGTTTACCCTGCTTAACGTGCTACGTCCTGATCTGGTGATAGATCGCCCCAGCTTTGAATTTATGGCTGAACCCAATCCACACATCCACGCGGCGGCGAATCATTTACGATCTGCGGCAGCAAACGGGCAGCAAAAGGCACGAGAGGAATTAATAACGGCGGCAGGATGCTTTTCTTTCATGGAAACACCTGATTTTCAGCGCGTGCTGGACACACTTGCCGAACCGGAAATCAATTCCGCCACACGCGTTGCCTTGATTCGTGAAGTCGAGCGATTTTCAACTTTCGACAGCCTCATCAACCGCACGCGGCGGCGCGACATCGGCAATTTCACCACACGCCAACCGGAAACAATTTCCGTTCCATTCACCGAAGCACAACGTGAATTTCACGACCAGTTAATCGCCACGGCAGCACGGATATTCGCGCAAAATCACGGGCGGACAGCCGTACTGTTCATGCTCTCCACCCTGCGACGGCAGGCGGCCAGTTGCCTTTATGCGCTGGCCCCGTTCATAGACCAATGGCTGGATGGCAAGCTGGACGATCTTGGTCTGGCTGAAATCAACGACGATGAAACGGACGAGATTGAAGTATTGCCGCCGGGAAGCTTGCAGGCCGACATCGAACAATTGCGCCAAGCCGCAAGAATGCTCGATCCCGCCGACCCCAAGCTGGATGCATTCCTCGCCATCGTCCGCGACAAACAAGCCTTGCCTAACAACAAGCTGCTGGTGTTCACCAGTTTCCGTCACACCTTGTTTTATCTGGAGCGTAATCTGCTTGCGGCAGGTATCCGCATCGGTGTGATCCACGGCGGCGTAGCGGACGAAGACCGCCGCGACATCCGCCAGCGCTTTGCTCAAGACAAGGGACAAGCAGACACGCTGGATGTGCTGCTCTCCACCGAAGTCGGCAGCGAAGGCCTAGACTTCCAGTTCTGCGACGGCATGGTCAACTACGATTTGCCGTGGAATCCGATGCGCATCGAACAGCGCATCGGGCGTATAGACCGCTACGGGCAGAAAAGCGAAGTGGTGGTCATCAACAACCTCATCACTCCTGGCACGGTGGATGCCGACATCTACGAACGCTGTCTGTTGCGCATCGGTGTTTTTCAGCAAGCGTTAGGTGCGAGCGAAGAAATCCTTGGCCAGATCAGCAAAGAATTACACGCCATTTCTGAAAGCTTTGATCTGACCCAGCAACAACGACAGGAACGACTGCAACAACTGGCAGACAACGAATTGCGCGAGATACAGGAACAGGAGACGTTGGAAAGTCGTGCTGCCGAATTGTTTGGTTTGAGCCTGCCCAACGATGATGAACTCACAACCCCAACCAGCGGCTGGCTCACGCCGGAAGCACTGCAATCAACAGCCAGCCTTTACCTGCGCGAACTTTCCGGCAAAGAACAGGAAGTCATACTGGGCAGCCAAGCCCTCAAAACCCTTCGGCTGGATGCCGATGCGCGTGCCCGTTTGCTGGAGGATTATCAGAAACTAAAAGCCGACAATCAGGAGGCGAGAACTTGGGAACGCTGGCTTAAAGGAAACACGCCCCATCTTGAAATCACCTTCGATCAGGATTGTGCCAGTGACAACAACAAGGCGGTTTTGCTGCACCCTGCGCATCCGCTGCTGCGGCAAGCCGCAGCTCATTTGCAACCCCGCCAGCCGGTTTACTTACAGTGTCGTGTGCAGTCGGCGGAATTGGAAGCGGGAATGTATCCCTTCGCCCTTTACCAATGGCACAAACAAGGTGTACGTGCAGATTGTGAACTGGTGGCGGTAGTAGAATCGCCGGAAATCGAAGCAAAATTGTTTACCCTGCTGCGCGATGCGCTTCCGGCAGAAAATATGGAACTGCCCGCACAAACGGTATTCGACGCGCTGGAAGCCCGCCACCATCAACGCTGGCGCGATTCACTAGCGAATCACAGGGAAGCCAACCAGCAATTGGTGGATTACCGCCTGAACAGCCTGACCGCCAGTACCAAGGCACGACTGCGGCAAGTGAATGACCAATTAAGCAAGACCACGGACGAAAAAATTCGCACCATGAAACAGGCAGAACACGACCGTATCAAGGCGGACCATTATCTCCGCAAGGAGAAGCTGGAAACAGCTAAGGAAGCGGCAGACATTCGCGCTGAAACGGTTGTGTTTGGGGTGCTGGTCGTGGAGGCTGAGACATGAGCAGTAATTACAAAGAAATCTCTGGCTACAACGAGGAACAACTAGGCAAAGATCGCGCCTCTCGTATGTCCCAAGTGGCGATGTATTCCGAAATGGCTCATTTCGTTTATGAGCTACTCCAAAATGCTGATGATGCTGAGGCTACGGAAATAAGATTTTCTGTTTCGCAAACCTCGCTAGTTGTTGAACACAATGGCAAGTCATTCACCGAAGATAACGTCAAGGCCATTAGCTATTTTGGCAAGGGGAAGACGGACATCACCAAGATTGGACATTTTGGACTCGGCTTCAAATCTGTCTTTGCCTATACCGCCTCGCCCCGAGTGCATTCCGGCGATGAGAGTTTCGAGATTACCGAACTTTATAGCTTAGATGGCATTCATTATCCGAGCGATCTTGAGTTGGGGAAAACCCGATTTATATTTCCTTTCGATCACGAAATAAAGAAACCCAATTACATTGAAAAAGGAAAACTGAAAACATCTGGAATTGCCTACAGTGAGATTGCAGACAAGCTTTCTAAGCTTAGTGCCGAAACGCTGCTGTTTACCAAGTCGCTGACAGAAATTCGCTGGGAGACGGAGCAGCACAAAGGCCACTACCTGCGCGAGATAAAGCCTGTGCAGACTCAAGATAAAAACATAGTCAAAGAGATGTACATTGTCCCCAGCGATGGAGCAGATTACTGTTATCTAATTGTCGAACGTCCTATTGAATGGCCTGGCGATGATGGAATCAAGAAAGAACATCGTCCGGTTCAGATTGCTTTCAGGCTTGATAAACGCCTGAAGGATGGGGGTGCAATCAGAAAAGTCGAGAACGCACGACTATTCGTATTTTTTCCTACGGTCATTGAAACGCATGTCGGCTTCATACTGCAAGGGCCGTATCGAACCACGCCACAACGTGAAACAGTCCCGGCTGGCGACGAATTCAATCAGCATGTTGTAGAACAATCAGCCTCATTACTTTCCGATAGTTTGGGCTATATACGCGACCTTGGTTTGCTGAATGTCGCCAGCTACGCCGCTCTGCCGCTGAGGGCGCTGGATTTTCCCGAAGGCAGCCTGTTCCGTCCAGTATATGACAGGGTGCGCGAAGCACTCAAAACCCAGCCACTCCTACCCGCGCAGGGGGGCGGTTTCATCAAAGCCGACGAGGCCAAGCTGGCTCGCGGTAAGGAGTTGGTTGAATTGTTTTCGCCGGAACAGCTCGGCTCACTGTTTGGCAAGGCGCAGCTGGAGTGGCTTGATGACTCCATCACAGAGAACGGTACAACAGCAGATTTTCATCGTTATTTGAAAGACGTTGTTGAAGAGATACAGCCATCAGAGCTGAAAGATAAATTGACCACCTCATTTTTTGAGATTCAAAGTGAAGAGTGGCTACGTGACTTCTATGAGTACTTGGGGAGGAAGCAGAATTACAACTTGTTTAGATCCGTGCCGTTTGTGCGACGTGAAGATAATCTGCACGTTTTACCCGGAGTGTCAGATAAACCAAATGCTTGGTTGCCACCCGTCAACGTGGCCGATATAGATCAGACCATTTTCCCATTGATTAAACGATCCCTTGCCAGTGATCCAGTAATCGACAAGTTCCTGCGCGAAACAGCAAAGCTGCGTGAGCCAGACAAAGTTGATGTCGTCATACAGTGTCGGTTGCGGAAGTATGCGGAAGGGACATGGCAGTTTAACCAGAATGACTATGTGCGCGACCTAAAGGAAATTTCAGTCGCATATTCAAATGCCAAACCAGATGATGCCAGCCGACTTATCGCCAAGCTCAAGGAGACATCTTTTGTTGCTGCCGTTCCGGCGGGCAATCCGCAAGGCGGAGCTGTTGTCGGGATGAAACCGGGAGATCAAACTCTTTATTGCCAATCACCAGAATTGGAGCAGTGGTTTGCCGGGAACGAAAAGGATAAGGCATATTTTCCTTTGTCTGTGGTAAGTGAACATTTGGCAAGCGATGTCCAAAGCAAATTAGGTTTTGCTATCGCCTCGCTGGTTAAACGTAGCCCACAAAGCGCATACAAGCGACCACAAGGGGGATTTGACGCAGAGGCGGACATCTTTGGTCTGGAATGGGCAGTGAGTCATTCGACCCATGAGCGTGCAGTTTTTCTGTGGAATAAGTTGATCGAATACAAGGATCTGATTCAGGGGGAAGAGTGGAAGTGCAACAACATGCAATTCCCTGTAGATAAGATCAAAAAATATTGCGGATATTCAAAACTTGGTAAGGCTTGCGCCCAGCACGCTTGGTTACCCCAAGCGGGTGATTTTTACCGTCCAGAGCAGATACTGCTGACAGAGTTACCTGATGGCTTTGAGAAAAGCACCCCACGCGCCGAATCGCTTGCACGTGCGCTGGGAATGAAACATACAGTGGATATGTCGCCGATTGCGGCAGCTTATGGCATAACTCCTGAAGAAGCTGAACGGCGAATGAGCGTGACTCCAGAAGAGATGAAAGAGCTTGAGCAACGCAGGCAAGAAAAATTAAGCTCGCCAACTTTGCCCGATAGAATATCTCCTGATCCAGAAAGGCGCGAAAAAAAGATAGACGAAGAGGCACGAAACACGCCCGCAAAAACAACTGAAATACGACCACGATCTGTTAATCCATATTACCCAGAAGCGCAAGGCGATGCGAGAGCCTACCTTGCACACCAGTATACGAATGGCGACGGGATAATGTTCTGCCAGCTCTGCCAAGCCCCACAGCCTGTGATGTTGAATGGTGAGCCACATTTTGAAGCAGTGGATTGCGTGGGCGGTGTCAATGCCCACCATGAGCAGAACAACTTGGCACTCTGCCCCAACCATGCCGCGATGTATAAAAACGGCGGGTTGACTCCCGAGACCGTTCAGCGCGCAATATTGGAATGCGAAGGCCAAAAAATCCCGTTGAATCTCGCAGGCAATGAGGTTGAGCTTTATTTCACCCAGCAACATCTCGGCGATCTGTGTGCAGTGCTGAATGCCTTGTATCCTGACGAGATTTGAAAGGGGCTTTTATGCCCACGATCAGTATGTTTTATGGAATGGCAAATATGAACATCATTTCCCCTTGGCTCATATGAATTCATCCTCACTGCATCCATGCGCGCCGATCCGCACGAATCCGATTAACAACTGAGGAGGCCGTCAGCCAACTTGATTCGCCGATTTGGATCGCCACCAAAGTCTGTGAACTGGTGCGTAAAGTTGACGTGCAATTACAGCATCTGTTTTAGGAGACTTTGCCATGACTACCGCTATTGCCAATGAATCCGCCCGCATCAATCTGCGCACCAGTGTCGAAGCGAAGGCGATGATCGAGCGTGCTGCGTCGTTGATGTGGACAACGGTTTCCAGTTTTATGTTGCAGAACGCTTTTGAGGCGGCGCGCCGTATTGTGTCGGAGACCGATACGTTGTTGCTGACACAGCGGGACTTTGAAGCATTCACCGCCTCCATCGAAAATCCACCCAAACCTAATGCGGCCTTGCGCGAACTGATGGCGCGTCATTAACCTAAATTCGGCAGTTAGCCTGTCGCCAACGTAAAGATACGAGCGTAAATCGGTGGTGGACGGTGCGTGATTTTTGAGATGATGTGGGCTAGCAGGACGTGCCAAGGGTCTATCTTGGGTAACTGCTCCGCAAGCGTTTTGACGTGCGCCAAGGCGGCGTGGATATTGGCGATGAGCGTATTCAGATGCTCGCTTGCGGCATGCATCGCGGTCAAATATAAGGTCGTCTGTCCTGCGTGTTTTACCGCGCGCCCTACACCCGCTAGCAACAACGGACGACTGGTGATTGCTTCCATGCGCGCATCGGGTTTGGCGGCACGGCAATACCAACTCCACCAGTTGTAAATCAGCGCAACCGAGCGCGCCGAGGTCTGGCAACGCTCAATATCCTGCGTGGTGAAGCCACCCCAACCCCACTGATTTTTCAGCTCATCGAAGCCATTCTCGCAATCAGCACGGTCACGGTACAGTTGCGCGATGGCGTGCAAGTTGTATGCGGTATTGGTCACCAGCACGGCGTATTCGTAGGCCTGTATTGCCTCATCCGTCAGCAACAATTCCATCTGCTTTTTAATCCGGCGCGTCAAAGCGAGGTCTTGTTTGACGGGGCGGCGCAGGATGACTACGCGACGGGCGGTATTGGGATATTTCTGGCTGAATTCGGCGGTACAGCCCAGCACTTTTTCGGGATGATCTTTCCAGATGTCCTGAGTGGTCGCGGCGGTAAAACCGATCTTGTCGTAAATAGCGCGGTTGTTCCACGGCTCGCCGACACAGAAACCATCCATGTTGCCGATACGCATGTTCGCCACCATCTGCGGGGGCGGCACGGTGATGGTCTTCACATCCTTGAGCGGATTGATGCCGTAACTGGCCAGCCAGTAATACAGCCACATCGCGTGCGTGCCGGTCGGGAAAGTCTGCGCAAAGGTGTAATCGCGTTTTTCAGCATCCACCAGCCTTTTCAACGCAGCGCCGTTAGTCACGCCCTTGTCTTTCAACTGGTTGGACAGGGTGATCGCCTGACCGTTGTTGTTCAGCGTCATCAGCACCGACATGTCCTTCTTCTGACCGCCAATACCCAGATGCACGCCATAGACCAGACCGTACAACACGTGCGCCGCATGCAGTTCACCGTTGGCGAGTTTGTCGCGCACCCCAGCCCAGGACGCTTCCTTGGACAGCACGATCTTGATACCGTATTTCTCGTCGAACTTCATTACCGAGGCGATCACCAGCGAGGCGCAATCGGTCAGCGGGATGAAACCGACCTTGACTTCTTTCAGTTCCGGCGCATCCGAACCCGCCGCCCAGGCCGCTGCTCGCGTACCCATCGGCACCATGGACATAATCCCGGCAGCCCCCAATATTGCCCCCGTCTGCTTCATGAAATCCCTCCGGCTGTTGTGTTCCGGCACGCTGGGTGCCACAAATTTTTCGGTCGTGATTATTTTTGAATTTCTCATTTCCAATCTCCTTAATCGTTTCGTCAAAAAGCAAAAAGCGTCCGACCGCGCATAAACGCAGTGGGACGCCGTTGTCCGGTAGTGCAATTCTCCGAATCGCCGTTGATTCGTTGATGCTATTTACTAAGCAATACTCGTGCCAGTAATAATATTTACTATTTATTGATATAAATCAATAGGTTGCATATTTATACGTCCGTCTGATGATTGATGCTCATGCACCAATCAGTATCATTGGTGCAGCGGTCGCCTCAAATTCGTGCGTTTTCTGCGCCTTAACGTGAAACTCGCGCAGCGATTCGTTTGCCCTTTCTCCCGCTCTTGTACCCTTTAGGATGTGCGGGGGAAAGTTGGATAGGGGGAAACGGGCATGACGAGTTTGCGAGTTGTTGCCCGCGGGGCAACATCCCTGCGAGAACCATTTCATCATCGGGGGCGGCAACTTGCCATGCCCGTTAGACACTATCACTGCGCCTTATTAAGGCTGGATAGGTTAATTAACCAGGGCGGAGTTGTTATATCCCATAACGGGACTATAATGCGCACGATGAAAATCGTCTCCGTCAAAATCCTGCGCGAGTTTTGGGTACTTTTCCCAACCGCAGAGCATCATCTAAAGGCTTGGGTGGATGAGGTCAAGCAGGCTGAATGGCATCAGCCGTCGGACATTAAAGAAAAATATCGCAATGCCAGCATCCTTAAAAATCGGCGCGTGATTTTTAACATCAAAGGCAATGATTACCGCCTAATTGTGTCGGTCGCGTATCGGTTTGGTGCGGTCTATATCAAGTTTATCGGCACACACGCGCAATACGATGCAATCAAAGCCGAAACAATCGAACAGGAGTAATACTCATGGAAATCCGCCCTATTCACACTGAAGCTGACTACCTGGCGGTGATGCGCGAAGTCTCAGGATATTTTGACAGTGAACCTGAGCCCGGCTCACGCGCGGGGAATCGTTTCGAGGTTTTGCTGACCCTGGTCGAAGTCTATGAAGCCAAGCATTTTCCGATTGACCTGCCTGACCCCGTTGAAGCGATTAAATTTCGCATGGAACAATCGAATCTAAGCGCGAAAGATTTAGTGCCGATGATCGGACGCTTAAATCGCGTATATGAAATCTTGAACCGGAAGCGTTCGTTGACGCTGGCCATGATTTGGAAGCTGCATCATGGACTGGGCATCCCTGCGGCAATCCTGATTCGTCCGACTAGCCCGTTGCAATCGGTTTAACCAAACGGCTTAATAATTTTGGATTTTAAGAATGACCTTTAACCTGTCCGAACTACTGAAAGACAGTGCCTACAAGCTCACGCAATGGGTACGCCATGAAAATATTTGTAACGTACGATGGGTGTCTGGTTCGCTATAGCAAATTTTCATTAGCTGTTCAATCCCCCGTCAATGTAACGGCACGGTAAATTTGTTCTCCTCCCCTCTACCTAACCCTGATGAAACAACTGATAAAACAACTCAATTCTGGCTAAGTGCTAAAGCCCAAGCCATCATGGATAGCCATTCGACTAAGGCATCAGAGAACGATGCCCAAGTCGCTGGTTATCTCCCACAAGTGGGCGAGGGAACAATACAACGTGGTCGCTTAGTTGATATTT
>Ga0210011_1004165_pt1 | contig 10578 bp, 8 predicted proteins | sample CryGeymeta201502_FD_183972 | JGI IMG/M metagenome (GOLD analysis project Ga0210011, IMG submission 183972) | Groundwater microbial communities from Crystal Geyser aquifers in Utah, USA - Crystal Geyser metaG 2015-02 (SPAdes) (version 2) | ecosystem: Environmental > Aquatic > Deep subsurface >...
CACGCGTGTTGCATGCTTTGGGGTGTCCTTGTGAACATGGACGTTAGTGTGGCCTTCTTGACCATGAAAGTTAGACCGACTTGAACAGCGCCGCCACTTTGCGTTTGGCAGCCTTGATGTTGCTCGACACCGTGCGTGCGCCCGGGTGCGCAGCCGCTGCTTCCCAAGAGGGCGCAGTGCCGGGGGCCAGCACCGGTGGCTCATAGGGTTTGGAAAAGAACGGGTCTTGCGACTTGACCGGTTCACGCCGGTAGTCGTTGCGCGGCGCGCGTGGCACGCGTGCAGCAAATTCTTCGCGGCGCGTGTCGCCCGGCTCCTGTTGGTAGAGCCGGCGGCCATCGTTGATGTGACCCTGCTTGCGGATGTCTGGCAAGTCTTCGTCATACACCACAGGTTCGAGCTCAATTTTGGTTTTAAGCAGGCGTTCCACATCGGCCACCAGACGCGCATCGCTTTTAGACACAAAGGTCACCGCCAGCCCGGCCGCACCGGCGCGCCCGGTACGACCAATGCGGTGCACATAGTCTTCGGCATGGAAAGGAATGTCAAAGTTGAACACCGCCGGCACATCCTTGATGTCCAGGCCACGCGCGGCCACATCGGTGGCCACCAGCAAATCGACTTCGCCGCTCTTGAAAGCCTCAAGTGCTTTCAAGCGCTCGTCCTGGCTTTTATCGCCGTGCAAGGCCGTGGTTTTAAGACCTTCGCGCTCCAGCGAGCGTGCCAGCCGGGCGCAGCCGAGCTTGCTGTTGACAAACACAAAGGCTTGCTTCAGGCCACGGTCTTTCAAGATTTGGTGCAAGGCGTGGCGTTTGTCGTCACCCTCGACGCTGTAAAAATGCTGCTCGACGGTAGAAGCAGTAGCGTTGGAGCGCGCCACCTCCACCAGCACCGGGTCTTGCAGGTAGCTGTTGGCCAAGCGCTTGATCTCGGGCGAGAAGGTGGCTGAAAACAACAGGGTGATGCGTTGCTTGGGAAGAAAACTCAGGATGCGCTGCAGGTCGGGCAAGAAACCGATGTCGAGCATGCGGTCAGCTTCGTCCAGCACCACATATTCCACTTGGTTGAGCACACAGTTTTTGGCTTCAATGTGATCCAGCAAACGCCCTGGGGTGGCAACCAGCACCTCGACGCCTTTTTTCAGCTCCAGGGTTTGCGGCTTCATGTCCATGCCACCGAACACCACGGCACTGCGCAGGTTGGTGTATTTGCCATAGAGCTTGATGTTGTCTGCCACCTGGTCGGCCAGCTCACGCGTGGGCAACAACACCAGCGCACGCACGGGGTGGCGTGCGGGTGAAGTGGAAGCGTTTTCGTGCTTGAGCATGCGCTGCATCAGCGGCAGGGCAAAGGCCGCCGTTTTGCCGGTGCCGGTTTGCGCGGCGCCCATCACGTCACGCCCCTGCAGCACCACGGGAATGGCTTGCGCCTGAATGGGGGTCATGGACTCATAGCCCATTTCGGCCACGGCGCGAGCCAATGGTGCGGCCAATTGCAACTGGGCAAAGGCCATGATGGGGGTGTCAGAATTCAATACGGAAACGGTGTCTGGGGTTTGGTCGGTCATTGAAACTCGGCTTCAATTGCTATCCATCCGATAGCTGGTGGCGTCCTGCATATCAGGGCAAAGTCTGTTAAAGACAACAGATTATCGTTGATTCACAAAACCAGCCAGTCAAAGCCTCGCTGCCACCCGATCAGCGGAGCCAACAGGAGCATTCAAATAAAAAGTTGATCTCAGGCCTTGGGCAAGGTCACGCCACGCTGCCCCTGGTATTTGCCACCCCGGTCTTTGTAGCTGGTCTCACACACTTCGTCACTCTCAAAAAACAGCACCTGGGCGCAGCCTTCACCGGCGTAAATTTTGGCTGGTAGCGGCGTGGTGTTGGAAAATTCCAGCGTCACATAGCCTTCCCACTCGGGCTCGAACGGCGTCACGTTGACGATGATGCCGCAGCGGGCATAGGTGCTTTTGCCCAGGCAGATGGTCAACACATTGCGTGGAATGCGAAAGTATTCCACCGTGCGCGCCAGTGCAAAACTGTTGGGTGGGATGATGCAGACCTCGTCGTTGAAATCAACAAAACTTTTTTCATCAAAGTTTTTCGGGTCTACCACGGTGCTGTGGATGTTGGTGAACACCTTGAATTCAGGGGCACAACGGATGTCGTAGCCGTAGCTGCTGGTGCCGTAGCTGACGATTTTTTGGCCGGCTGCATCCTGGCGAATCTGGCCAGGCTCAAACGGCTCAATCATGCCGTGCTGCTCTGCCATGCGGCGGATCCACTTGTCGCTTTTGATGGTCATGGGAACTCAACTCCTGAAGTTGCCGGATTGTAAGCAACGCCTGGAATCATCGCCAAAATACTACATTTTAAATAGCTAATGAAGCAGGCCATAAAAGGGCTAGAGCCCTAAACAGCTTGTGAAATGACAGTGCGTTCAATGAGTCGGTCATCGCCCAGCACGATCATCGAAAACAGCAACTCGTCCAGGCTGTTGGCCAGCGCGGTCTTGCGTGCCAGCAGCGATGTGGCTCGCGGGTTCAGCAGCACAAAATCAGCCTCGCAACCTGGCTGCAGGTTGCCCACCACACCGGCCAGCCCCAGCGCCTGCGCCGCACCTGCTGTGTGTTGCCACCACAGATGCTGCGGCGACAGTGACAAACCGGTTTTGCTTTGCCCTTCGCGGCCCACGGTGTAGGCCGCCAGCATGGTGTGAAACGGGCTAAAGCTGGTGCCGCCGCCCACGTCGCTGGCCAAGCCGTATTTGAAACCCACCCGATCAGCCCCGGCGTAGTCAAAAAAACCGCTGCCCAGAAACAGGTTGCTGGTGGGGCAGACGGCAGCGGCAGCGCCGGTGTCGCGCATCAACGCACGGTCTTCGTCGTCAAAGTGGATGCAGTGGGCATAGATGGCCCGTTGCCGCAACAGACCGAAATCGGCATAGGTGGCCAGGTAACTGCGTGAGGCCGGAAACAGCGCGCGCGCCCAAGCGATCTCGGCCTGGTTTTCCGCCACATGCGACTGAATCCACACCTGGGGATACTTGGCCGCTAGTACGCCAGCGCCGCGCAACTGGGCCGCGCTGCTGGTGGGTGCAAAACGCGGCGTGATGGCGTAGCCCAGACGATCCACGCCGTGCCAGCGTTGAATCAGGGCCTCAGAATCCATCAGACTTTGCTCGGTGGCATCCACGCTTGCATGGGGCACTTTCTGGTTCAACAACTCGGCTGGTGCATGCCGATCCATCAGGCACAGCCCGGTCATCAGCCGCAGCCGCTGCGCTTGCGCTGCTTGAAACAAAGCCGCTACCGAGCAAGGATGCGAGGTGGCAAATGTCAAGGCGGTGGTGACCCCGTTGCGCAACAACTCAGCTATGAAAAACGTAGCTGCTTGTGCACAGTATTCGGGGGCTAAAAAGCGTTTTTCTTCAGGAAAAGTGTAATGCTCCAGCCATGGCAGCAAGCCGTCGGCGGGCGAGCCGATCACATTGGTTTGCGGGTAATGGCTGTGCATGTCCACAAAACCGGGGGCGATGATGCGCCCCGGCCAATGCGTCACCGGCACTTGCGCAAAGCGTGCCTGCAGCGCGGGGTAAGACCCCACCGCTTGCACCACTTGCAAGCCCTGCTCATTGAGACCCACCACCAGCAAGCCATCGTCTTCAAACACGGCCGCCTGGTTCGGCTCGGCATCTGGCGAAAAGTAAAGCAGGGATGCGCGGTAGGCTTTCATGTGAACGGACTCACTCAAACGTCTCAAACACCTCCGTCAAACGGTGCTGCATGGCATGTTTGGCAGATGTGTCCACAAAACTGGCTTCAAAACTGTTGAAGGCCAACTGGTAAGCGTGCTGGGCGGTCAGCCCCAAGGCCGCAAAGGTCTGGGTGAAGTTGTCGTTGATGTAGCCACCAAAATACGCCGGGTCGTCGGAGTTGACGGTAGCAACCAGGCCCGCGTTCAGCATTTGGCCCAAGTTGTGATCGGCCAGGCTGGGGAACACGCGCAGTTTCAGGTTCGACAAGGGGCACACCGTGAGCGGGATCCGGTCTTGCACCAGGCGCGCCACCAGCGCGGCATCTTTCAGCGCCTGCACGCCGTGGTCAATGCGCTCCACCTTCAAGACATCGAGCGCACTCCAGATGTAGGCCGGTGGAGCCTCTTCACCGGCGTGCGCTACCAGCCTGAAGCCGTGGCTGCGGGCTTTGGCGAACACTTTGGCAAATTTTTCGGGTGGATGGCCCAGTTCGCTGGAGGCCAGGCCAATGCCAACCAATTTGTCGCGCAGCGGCATGACTTGCTCCAGCGCTTCAAAGGCCTCGGCCTCGCTCAGATGGCGCAAAAAACACAAGATCAAACTGGCGCTGATACCCCACTGCGCCTGGGCATCCACACAGGCTCGGTGCAGGCCGTTGATCACCACATCCGAACTCAGGCCGTGGCCGGTATGGGTTTGGGTGTCAAAGAAAATCTCGGTGTGCAGCACCTGGTCTGCCGCCGCGCGCTGCAGGTAGGCCCAGGTCATGTCGTAAAAATCCTGCTCGGTTTTCAGCACCTGGGTACCCTGGTGGTACACGTCCAGAAATTCCTGCAGGTTGTTGAACACATAGGCGCGGCGCAGCGCAGCCACGTCCGCATAAGGCAGGCTCAGGCCGTTGCGCGCGGCCAGCGCAAACATCAGTTCAGGCTCCAGCGAGCCCTCAATGTGCATGTGCAATTCAGCTTTGGGCATGCGCTCAAGCAAGGCGCTCAGACGCTCGGGGGCAACAGGTTTGACTTTGAACATGGCTGGATGGTGAGGTGAAAAAAGCCGCCCGAAGGCGGCTTGCTTGTCAAGCGCATGAGCACTTATTTGGCGCCGGGCACCTTGCCTTCAACGCCCTTTACAAAGAAGCTCAGGCCGCTGAGGAACTTGTCGTCGGCCACGCTGTCTTTGGCCACTTGTACCTTGCCGGTGTTGTCGGTGATCGGGCCTTTCCAGATGGCAAAGCTGCCGTCAGCCAGGCCTTTTTTGACTTCTTCGACTTTGGCTTTGGTCTCGGTGGGCACGTCTTCGGCAATGGACACGATGTCAATTGCGCCTTCTTTCACGCCCCACCACGAATGCGCGCCAGCACCGGCTTTCCAGGAGCCGTCCAGCGCCTCTTTGGTGGCCTTGATGTAGTACGGACCCCAGTTGATCACGCTGGATGCCAAATGGGCTTTGGGGCCATAGGCGGTCATGTCAGAGTCCCAACCAAAGGCGCGTTTGCCCTTGGCTTCGGCGGTTTTCAGCACTGCGGGTGAGTCGGTGTTCTGGAACAGCACGTCCGCTCCGCCATTGATCAGGCTGGTGGCGGCTTCGGTTTCTTTCGGCGGGTCAAACCAGCCGTTCACCCAGACCACTTTGGTCTTGATCTTGGGGTTGCTGCTTTGCGCACCCAGCGTGAAGCTGTTGATGTTGCGGATCACCTCGGGGATCGGGATCGAGGCCACCACACCCAGCGTGTTGCTCTTGGTCATCTTGCCGGCAATCACACCGGCCATGTAAGCACCTTCGTAGGTGCGGCTGTCATAGGTTCGCATGTTGTCGGCTTGCTTGTAGCCGGTGGCATGCTCGAACTTGACACCTGCGTTGTCGGCAGCCACTTTGAGCATTGGCTCCATGTAGCCAAAGGTGGTGCCAAAAATCAGCTTGTTGCCCTGGCCGGCCATGTCGCGCAGCACCCGCTCTGCGTCCGCAGATTCGGGCACGTTTTCGACGAATGAGGTGACAATTTTGTCGCCAAATTCTTTCTCAAGCGCCTTGCGACCATTGTCATGCGCAAAGGTCCAGCCACCGTCGCCCACCGGGCCCACGTAGGCGAAAGCAATCTTCAGGGGCTCAGGCTTGGGCGCGGGCGCAGAGGCCACCGGCGCGGGTGCTGGTGCGGGAGCGGGCTCTTCTTTTTTGCCACAACCCACCAGCGCGGCAGAAGCCACAGCGGCGAGCGCAGCGGCTTTGAACAGCGCACGTTTTTGCAAATCAGACATGTCAATTCCTTATCAATGAACGGGTTGGACAACGAAGAAAGCGAAATTATGAACCTGAAAGCTCAGGTTCCCGGGTAAAACGGTTTGCCCAAGCTGGCGGGCATGTTGATGCGAATCCACTGCGGATTGCGTGAGATCAGCGCCAGCACCAGAATGGTCGCCAGGTAAGGCAACATGCTCAAAAACTGGCTCGGCACTTCAACCCCTATCCCTTGCAAATGAAACTGCAGCATGGTCACACCACCAAACAGGTAAGCACCCAGCAAAACGCGTGCCGGACGCCAGGTAGCAAAGGTGGTGAGCGCCAATGCAATCCAGCCCTTGCCAGACACCATGCCTTCGACCCACAGCGGGGTGTAGATGATGGACAGGTAAGCCCCAGCCAGGCCGCACAAAGCCCCCCCCGCCGCCACCGCCAGCAGCCGGATGCGCCGCACTGGGTAACCCAGCGCATGGGCAGATTCGGGGCTTTCCCCCACACTGCGCAGCACCAGCCCGCTGCGCGTGCGGTACATGAACCAAATCAGTGCCAGCGCCAAGCCCACCGTCAGGTAGACCAGCGGATGGTGACGGAACAAGGCCGAGCCAACCCAGGGCAGATCGGACAAAAAAGGAACCGCAAAGCTGGGGCGTTCAGGAATTTTGGCCTGCACAAAACCTGTGCCCACAAAGGCCGAGAACCCGGTACCAAACAGGGTGAGTGCCAGGCCGGTGGCGTACTGGTTGGTGTTGAGCCAGATCACCAGCACCCCAAAAATAACGGCCAGCACAACCCCAATGGTCATGCCAGCCACAAAGCCCATCACGTCACTGCCGGTGGTGACCACGGTGGCGTAACCGGCAATGGCCGCGCACAGCATCATGCCTTCAGCACCCAGGTTGACGATGCCCACTTTTTCATTGATCAACAACCCCAGCGATGCCAGCGCCAGCACGGTTCCGGCGTTGAGCGTGGCAGCCAACAGCAGTGCGTAAGATTCCATCACAAGCCCCGTTTCTTCAGCCACACCAGGCGGTAATTGACCAGCGTGTCACACGCCAGCAAGCAAAACAACAGCAGACCCTGAAACACCCCGGTGAGCGACTTGGTCAACCCCAGGCGCGACTGCGCCAGCTCACCGCCAATGTAGAACATGCTCATCAACAGCGCCGAGAACACCATGCCCACTGGGTGCAGACGCCCGACAAACGCCACGATGATGGCGGCAAAACCGTAGCCCGCAGGCACATAGGGCGTGAGCTGGCCTATGGGCCCGGCCACCTCCAAGGCACCGGCCAGCCCGGCGGCAGCACCCGAGAGCAGCAAGGCCGTCCACAACGCACCCCGCGATGAAAACCCGGCGTAGCGCGACGCTGCCGGAGCCAGGCCACCCACCTGCAAGGCAAAACCGGCGCGGGTGCGAAACAAGAACACCCACAACCAGGCCACACTGGCCAACGCCAGCAAGGCCCCGATGCTGACGCGTGAGCCGTCAAACAGACGCGGGATGCGGGTTGAAGCCTCAAAAGTTTTGCTTTGCGGAAAATTAAAACCCATTGGGTCTTTCCATGGCCCACCCACCAGGTAGCCCAGCAGCTGCACCGCCACGTATACCAGCATCAGGCTGACCAGAATTTCATTGGCATTGAACCGGTCGCGCAGCAGCGCCGTCAGGCTGGCCCACAGCACGCCACCCAGCATGCCGGCCAGCAAAATCGGCAACACGATCCAGCGGCTGGTGTGGGCGTCGGCCAGCAGTGCGACACCCGCTGCAAAAATAGCCCCAATGATGTACTGCCCCTCGGCCCCGATGTTCCACACGTTGGAGCGAAAGCACACCGCCAGCCCCAGCGCAATGATCAGCAAGGGCGTGGCCTTGACCAGCAATTCGCCCAGCGCATAGGCGTTGTGAATCGGTTGCCAGAAAAACATCTCCAGCCCTTTGAGCGGGTCTTTGCCCAGGGCAGAAAACATCAATGCGCCGATCAGCACGGTTAAAAACAAGGCCAGCAGCGGCGACGCATAAGTCCACAGCCGCGACGGCTCAGCGCGCGCTTCAAGCTTGAGCATGGCTGGCCTCCAACGCTTCGAGGTGGCTTTGAACGTTTTCGTCCCACAGGCCACTCATCCATTCACCGATTTTTTCGACCGTGGCCTGCGCGGTAGCGATCGATGGCGACAAGCGCCCGCGCGCCATCACATGCAGGCGGTCACTGACCTCAAACAATTCATCGAGCTCTTCACTCACCACCAGCACCGCACAACCGGCATCGCGCAAGGCCAGAATCGCGCCCCTGATTTGTGCCGATGCCCCCACGTCCACGCCCCAGGTGGGTTGCGACACGATGAACAGCTTGGGCTTGGCATCGATTTCACGCCCGACAATGAATTTCTGCAAATTGCCCCCTGACAACGAACGCGCCAGCGCCCCCGGCCCACCGGCCTTGACGTTGAACCTGGCCATGATGCGTGCGGCTTGCGCTTGCAAGCTGCGCACCCGAATCCAGCCCCCCGCCAAGCGGGGATAGGCCACGGCCTCGGTGCGGGTCAGCAACAGGTTGTGCGCCAGGCTCAGCGTGGGCACGGCACCACGGCCCAGTCGCTCTTCAGGCACAAAATGCAAGCCCAGCTGGCGGCGTTTGCCCGGGTGCAGATGCGACACATCCACGTTGCCCATGCAAATACTGCCTTTGGGAACCCGGCAATCTTCACCGGACAAGGCGTACAAAAATTCCTTTTGTCCATTGCCCGACACACCAGCCACACCCACCACCTCGCCCGCACGCACCTGCAGTTCGATGCCATTCAGGTCGACCCCAAACTGGTCATCGCTCGCCAGGTTCAGCTGCTTGACCGTCAACACCGCTGCACCGGGTTGCTGCGTGCGGTGTTCAAGCCGCGGCGGCTCGGCCCCGATCATCAGGCGCGACAGTGAGGCATTGGACTCCTGAGCCGGGTTGCAGGTGCCGGTGACCTTGCCACCGCGCAGCACGGTGCAGGCGGTGCAGAGTTCACGAATCTCGTGCAACTTGTGGCTGATGTACAAAATGCTGCAACCCTCACTGGAGAGTTTTTTTAGCACCACAAACAGCTTTTCAACCGCCTGCGGGGTCAACACTGACGTGGGCTCATCCAAGATCAAAAGCTCTGGGCGAGTCAGCAGCGCACGAATGATTTCCACCCGCTGCATCTCACCCACGCTCAGGGTGTGCACCGGTCGCGCCGGGTCAATGTCGAGCCCGTACTCGGCCGCTTTGGCCAGGATGCTGGCGGTAACCTGCGCCAGCGAATCGCGCGTCAAGCCCAGCCAGACGTTTTCAGCCACGGTCATGGTGTCAAACAAATTGAAGTGCTGGAACACCATGCTGATGCCATTGGCCCGCGCTTCTTTGGGGTTGCGAATGCTGATGGGCTGGCCGTTGAGCCGAATCTCCCCTGCGTCTGGCTGCACCGAACCAAAGATAATTTTCATCAGCGTCGATTTGCCGGCCCCGTTTTCACCCAGCACAGCGTGGATTTCACCCGGCATCACCGTCAGCGACACCGCGCTGTTGGCCACCACGCTGGGGTAGCGCTTGGTGATGCCGGTGAGTTGAAGTCGAGGCATAAAGATGAGAGGAGCAAAGCGTGGAAGCTTGTATTTTGACTGGCAAATGAACTCAACGGCCGTGGTGATGGGAGAAATAGGGTGGTTGCAACGTCGCATGCAAAATCGATGCCAGCACACTGCTGACATCACATTTGCTAGGCTGTTGCAAGCAGTGCTTGCACGATCTCATCATAATGACCCGATGCGCATGCCAAAACCCAGATCGACTTGGCCGCTTTTGAACACAAGCCAATGACAAACCAAGCGCTTCAATTTGTCTGGCGTGGCGACATCGTCACCCTGCCCCAAATATCACCTGCCCGCACACTGTTGCAAGTGTTGCGAGAGGACCTGGGCCACAGCGCCACCAAGGAAGGCTGCAACGAAGGCGATTGCGGGGCCTGCACCGTGGTGCTGGGCGCGCGCCATGGCGAACGCATCCGCTACCTGGCAATCAACAGCTGCATTCGGCTGGCACATTCGATTCACGGCATGGCGCTGTGGACGGCTGCCGACCTGGCCGCCTCAGATGGCACGCCGCACCCGGTGCAACAAGCCCTGCTCCAGTACCACGCCAGCCAGTGCGGTTTTTGCACCCCCGGTTTTGCCATGAGCCTGTTTGGCCTGTACCAAAACCGGGTGGGCCAGGGCCAGCCGGTGACACGCGCCGCCGCGCAAGAAGCCCTGTCTGGCAACCTCTGCCGCTGCACCGGTTACCGCCCGATTCTGGAAGCCGCACAGCACATGGCACAAGCGCCTGTGGTGGCCGTAGATGAATCTCATCTGCTACAACAATTAGAGCTAATAGCCCAGTTAAATAAAGGGCTAGAGGCCAATTATTCATATAAAAAACCCAGCACTCTGAGCACCCTGCTCAAGGCTCGTGCCGCCGCCCCACAAGCCCAGCTCGTGGCCGGGTGCACCGATGTCGGGCTGTGGATCAACAAGCTGCACATGGACTTTGCGCAGGTGCTGGACGTGACCGGTGCGGCCGA
>Ga0210011_1004182_pt1 | contig 10555 bp, 7 predicted proteins | sample CryGeymeta201502_FD_183972 | JGI IMG/M metagenome (GOLD analysis project Ga0210011, IMG submission 183972) | Groundwater microbial communities from Crystal Geyser aquifers in Utah, USA - Crystal Geyser metaG 2015-02 (SPAdes) (version 2) | ecosystem: Environmental > Aquatic > Deep subsurface >...
GAAGACAAAGAATTATTAAATTCGGCTCGTAGTCTTTATTTTGAAGTTTCAAATAAGGCAAATGTAAGTCATAATGATAAACATCAAGCCTTAGAAAACTTTGTTGAAAAACTCAAGAAAATAAGTCTTTTTGATAGTGCAGCATACTATTTGGCGATTGAAGCAGAAGAAAATCCAACTTTAGGACACAATCTTGCAGCAGCAGACGCTTATTATGAAGCCTCTGTGTTTGCTATCCATCCAGCAAAAGCAAGTGCAGCTTCTGCAAAAGCACAGAAATATTATGAGTTGGTTTTGAAAGAAGACCCCAAAAATACAGACGTAAAGGCACAACTAGCCATGACGTATGTAACGACAACAAACCCAATGCAAGGAATTGCGATGCTTAGAGAGGTGTTGGAGGAAAATCCAAATCATATCAAAGCAACAGAAAATTTGGGATTACTTTCTATTCAATCTAGGCAGTATGATAAAGCAGTTGTTCGCTTTGAGAAATTGGTTCAACTTACTCCAAATGACGTTTCGGCTCATTTGTATTTGGGAGTGAGTTACAAAGAAACAGGTGCAAAAGAAAAAGCTAGAAAAGAGTTAGAGTTTGTCTTTGACAATGCAACTGACCCAGCTTTGAAAGAAGCTGCTAAAGAGTATTTGAAAGGACTTTAGAGAATGGTCGCTCGTTGGGGATACGAGTAACGGTAGTTTTTATCATTTACTCTTTTTGTTACAAAATAATTTTTCATTTTGAATGACAAATTGACCATTGCTCGTGTCCTCAAGAGCGATTCTCAACCAAATAGGACAAATTTTTATTAATAGTATGATTTTTGCACTATTTATAGTATCTTTGCCAAAATTAGGTGTAGTCAGCAAAATCAATAAAATTGACTTTCTCACTATTTTTGAGTAACTTACTAGTTGTATTAATTATCTTAGTAAGAAATTAGCTTAAAAAATGCCTTATATGATTTAGTTTTCAGAATTTGTTTTTGAAAGATGGCAAAGTCAGCTAAATCAACCTTATATTATTTGACTTATATAGTAAATTGGTTTTTTATAAAAATTTTATAAAAAATAAAATCATTTATTAATAATCATATTTCAAAATTATTTTAATCATTTAAATCAATAACATTATGCCTTGCGGAAAAAAACGTAAAAGACACAAGATTGCTACTCACAAACGTAAAAAACGTCTTCGTAAAAATCGTCATAAGAAAAAATAACTGACACTCTCTACAAAAGCAGATACTATTTATATGCAGATTCTTTCTGTAAATAATCGTATCTGCTTTTGGTATTGAAAAGCGTTTGTGGCAAAATGTAGCAAACACTTTTAAGAAATAATTACGAATTAAAAATTACGGATTGCGATTATAAAATTTATAATTTGAATATCTCTAATTTATATACGTTTTTTTTCTAATGTATTTATGAGTTTTTTATTTTTATCAAATCTTGTGAATTACAAAATTTGTGTTTTTTACAAACACAGCCATAAACGAAGCAAAGAATCTTCCTAACCGAGTTAAGGCGCAGGTTAGTTTAGATGAATTATTCAACTAATCGAATTACGAATGTGAGTAACGAATTAGTAATTAATGCCACTCCTGAAGGAGGGCGAATTGCGCTTTTGCAAGATAGAAACTTAGTAGAGTTTCATCACGATGAGGGAAATCATCAGTTTTCAGTAGGAGATATGTATTTAGGAACAGTAAGACGTATTGTTCCGGGCATGAATGCAGCTTTCATAGACATTGGATATGAAAAAGACGCATTTTTGCATTATTTGGATTTAGGTCCAAATGTAAGTTCTTTGATAAAATATACGAAGCAAGTACGCAGTAATAACCCAAAAAATGGCCAGCAAGATTACAAGTTTACTAATTTTCAGTTGGAAAAGCCAATAGATAAGCTCGGTAAAATGGGTGATGTCTTGAAGCCAAATCAACTCGTTTTGGTACAAGTAGTCAAAGAACCAATTTCAACAAAAGGACCTCGTTTGTCGTGTCAGCTTTCATTAGCTGGTAGATATTTGGTTTTAGTTCCTTTTGATGAGCGTGTTCTTATTTCTCGTAAAATTACTAGCAAAACCGAACGCCGTCGTCTTCAACGCCTTATAGATTCTATCAAACCAGAAGGTTTTGGTGTCATTGTAAGAACAGTTGCAGAAGGAAAAGATGTAGCAGAACTCGACAGAGATATGAGTACACTTTCTGATAAATGGCGTGGAGGAATGGCTAATCTTGTTAAGGCAAAGCCTAGAGATAAAGTAATTGGAGAAATTAGCAAAGCAACTTCAATGCTTAGAGATCTCCTAAATGAGAGTTTTGATAGCATTACGGTAGATGACTCAAATACGTATGATACCATAAAGGAATATATTCACAACATTGCTCCCGATAAAGAACGCATCGTAAAGATGTATAACGGACGAGGCAAAATTTTTGAAACCTTTGGTATAGAAAGACAACTCAAACTATTATTTGGGAAAACGGTAAGTTTGCCAAGTGGTGGTTATTTGGTTATCGAACATACAGAAGCTCTGCACGTTGTAGATGTAAATAGTGGTAATAAATCGTCTTCAGAAAACGACCAAGAAACTACTGCACTTAAAGTCAATATGGAAGCTGGAGCAGAAGTCGCACGTCAGTTGCAACTTCGTGATATGGGAGGAATTATTGTTATTGACTTTATTGATATGCGAAAAATAGAGAATCGTCGTGCCTTGTATGAACACATGAAAAAAGTCATGCAGACCGACCGTTCGAAATTTACTATTTTACCACTTTCTAAGTTTGGATTGATGCAAATTACACGTCAGCGTGTGCGTCCCGAACTAAACATTGCAACTAGAGAAATTTGCCCTTCGTGTAACGGAACAGGTAAAATTTCGGCATCTATTGGTGTAGCTGAAGCTATTACGCATAAGCTAGATTATATTTTAGGCAAACAAAATGAGAAGAAAGTTACTATTGCTTTACACCCTTATTTATATGCTTTTTTTACAGCAGGATTTATTTCCGAACGTATGAAATGGTTTTTTAAATATTACAAATGGGTAAGCCTAGTAAAAGATTCTTCTTTAGCTCTCACACAGCATCATTTTTATAATGCCAATGGAGAAGAAATAGAAATGGGATAACCCATTTTAAGAAAACTTACAAAGTAAATTGAGTAGTCGTTTATTTTTCTATAAATAAACATAAATAAACTACATTAATTCACTTTTATTCATAAATAAGACAACTAAATGTCGACTACTTAGAGAACTAAAGACTTAACAAAAGAGAATATTTCCCTCTCCTTTTGTGCAAAAGCAAGAAAAACCTTAGCCAACGGAACGGCTAAGGTTTTTTTTTGTTCCATTGTCCCATCTAATATACCGTCAAACACAGGCGAATCAGTTGATTCAATTACAGTAAAAGAAGTAAGGCAGAAAGGGAATTACTTTACCAATTACAGAGTTTGATAAAAAAGAAGCACAACGAAATACTCTTTTGACAAAACAAGAGGAAGTTTTGAGTGGAAAAAAGATTATTAGATTTGACAAATGTAAGATGCTCATCAAAATATAACTGTTGGAGTTTTATTTTTGATAAAATACAGAAATTTTAAAATTTGATAAATCAAATTACTACGTTCAAATTATGTAGCGACTTGATTTATCAAGTTGGGTTTTTAAAATTTCATAAAAAAACACACTCTTCAACTGAAAAGTGTGTTTTTGATAGGTTTTCCCCAAGATAATTTTCTAATTTTCACAATGGGATTCTTAACTAGACTTTTATAACATTATTTTCTACATCTGATTTTTTTTAATTAAGAAGGTCAGAGAACTTTTAATATATAAAAGATATTCCCCAATACTTTTCTATACGTTTCTTTTTTTTGAGTACTCGTCCCCTTAAAACTTTCCTCAAATAGAAAAAGAAACATTCTCTGACCTACTGCCTGTTTGAAATTGTAGTATCTCCAAACGAAGGACTTACTATATCCCCTTATACTACTTAATGTCAAAAAGTGCTTGAAAATGACAACATGTTTCGAAAATAATTTAAAGAATTTGTAATTTTGTTTGTAAGTTGTTGATTATTAGTGCTTTATGTGTGTAAATTATTTTTGAGAAAAATAGAAAATAACTTGATTATTCTTAATAAGTGTTAATTTTTAATTACCTTGTAGGAGAGTGCCAATGATATAGAGTATTACCATTTCAATTCAACTTATAGACTATAAATGGACGCTATGAATAATTAGCTTTGCTAATTTCACAACTCACAATTTATTATTCATAATTGTTTCTTAGTCCGTATATTTGTTTTTATAAATTTGTATTTAAAAATCTTTACACTCAAAATTACATAAAACTATGAAATTCAGAGCAGAAATTGACGTAATGCCACTTAAAGAAATTTTAGACCCACAAGGAAAAGCCGTAAAATTAGGTTTGGATAATTTGGGTGTAAAAGAAGTTCATGACGTAAGAATTGGAAAACATATTCAATTAGAAATCGAAGCAAAAGATAAAGCTGAAGCAGAACAAAAAGTAGAATTAGCGTGTAAAAAATTATTAGCTAATTTGATTATGGAATTCTATGAATATAAAATCTTTGAAGCTGAAATGGCTTAGATTCTTTGTATGCAAATAATTATGAACCGTTGGTAATTTTTATTATCGACGGTTTTTTCTTGTAAAGAATTGTTAATGAAAAGCCTTACAACTATACATATATTTTGATATAATTAAACAAAAAAGCTATTGAATCAGAATTTGTATTTTTTCTAAACAAAAAACCATAAAAATAACTTAGCTAGTAATAATTATTTTTTTGAACAGGCGAAAAGAAATTTGACTTAGTTCAGTATTCATTTGATGAGAATTTTGAATAATTAAAAAATAAAGATTTATACCTAATTAGATAAAATAATGCTACCTCTTTTTCCTCTTAGCTTAATTGTTTTTCCAAACGAACCTCTTAATTTACACGTTTTTGAGTCTCGTTACAGACAGCTTGTTTTAGATTGTCTAGAAAATAAACAAACCTTCGGAATTCCTCCTTTTTTGAATGAAAAACTACAAGATTATGGAGCTGAAATAGAATTAATAGAAATTGCACGAAGACACCCAGATGGAAGAATGGACATCAAAACAAAGTGCGTGGGTGCTTTTAAGGTTCTTACATATTCCAATCCTGCACCTAACAAACTCTATGCAGCAGGCGAAATTGAACGAATTATACATACTGATAACGCTACTTTTTTGGATAGAGAAAAGGTAATTACTCAAGTTACAGAGCTTTGGAAACTCGTAAAAGCAAATACAGATTTGCCTCCTGAAACCGAGTTTTTATCTTTCAAAATTGCTCACAAAATCGGACTTTCTTTAGAACAAGAATATGAATTATTAGGAATGACAGATGAAATAGAGCGTTTGGAACTCATAATGACACATTTAGACCATATTATTCCAATCATTAGAGAAGTTGAAAGAACAAAAGAAAGAATCAAAATGAACGGACATTTTAAGAATTTTGATGAACTGAATTTTTGATTTTTGTTATTAATTTTCTCTAAATCCTAAATTACATTTTTGTAGTTTAGGATTTTTTGTTTTTAAATGTCATTCCCCACCCTAAATTAAAAAAAGCCATGTTTAAATAAATTATCATTTAATTGATAATAAATTGTATTTTAGCTGTGTAGCTGCGAAATGTTTGTAGAAAAAAACATCAAACAGAAATTTCAAGCTGCGTAGCTGCGTAATATCATAATTTAAGACATAGATAAAAATAGCAATATTACGCAGCTACGCAGCTCTATGAAATAAAATTAAAACTGTATGACTACAAATATTGCACAGCTACGCAGCTAAACAGCTACTAACCTTAAATATTTCTATTTAATATTGCATTGATACAATTATTAAATAATACCAAAATTTTGAATAAAAGGGTGGGGGAATGACAGTTTTAAATGATAACTACAATTTTTTGCTATTGCTTGTGTCCTCCACAAGTCCTATTGCAAAAAAAATAAATCTACTTTCTCACAAATTTAATTGATTCTTATCTATTTCTAAATCATTTTTAGTACATTGATAGGGTAAACGCACGAAAAAAAAATTGTACTCGTTTAAAGCAAATCAAGCTAGTTTTTAACTTTGTAAATTGAATTTACTCTGATAATTAAAGTCTGTTTAAACACACTAAAAGCAGTATAAAAAGTTTCGTGCGTTTACCCTAGTACATTGATATAAATTGATTAACTTTCAGTTATTAAAGTAGAATTTACAAACTTACACACACAAATACATTTTTTATGAGCAAAATAAGAAAAGATGAAGCCTTACTCTACCACTCAGAAGGCAAACCAGGTAAAATTGAAGTCATTCCAACAACTGCCACCAAAACACAGCGAGATTTAGCTTTAGCTTATTCTCCGGGGGTTGCAGAACCGTGTAAAGAAATTGCAGAAGACATTGAAAACGTTTATAAATATACTGCAAAAGGAAATTTAGTAGCCGTTATTTCGGACGGAACATCCGTTTTGGGTTTGGGAAATCTAGGGCCCGAAGCCTCAAAACCAGTGATGGAAGGAAAGGGAGTTCTATTCAAAATTTTTGCAGGAATAGATGTTTTTGATTTAGAATTAAATACAAAAACAGTAGAAGAATTTATTGCCGTCGTGAAAGCATTAGAACCTACTTTTGGAGGAATAAATTTGGAAGACATAAAAGCTCCAGAGTGTTTTGAAATCGAACAGCGTTTGAAAAAAGAACTCAATATTCCGATTATGCACGACGACCAACACGGAACTGCAATTATTACAGGTGCTGCGTTGTTAAATTCCTTAGAACTTGTAAATAAAGATATTGATAAAGTAAAAATTGTAGTTTCGGGTGCGGGTGCTTCGGCTACTTCGTGTATGAATATTTTTGTCGATTTGGGCGTAACTCGCAGCAATATTATTGTTTGTGATAGTAAAGGAGTTATTCGTAAAGACAGAGAAAATCTAACTAAAAGCAAAGAAATTTTTGCAACTGATACAGATGCACATACATTGGAAGATGCCCTCAAAGGAGCAGATGTATTTATGGGGCTTTCTAGGTCAGATGTAATGAGTCCAGAAATGCTTTTATCGATGGCTAAAAATGCTATTGTTTTTGCACTTGCCAATCCAGACCCAGAGATTAATTACGAACTGGCTATGAAAACTCGTCAAGATATTATTATGGCGACAGGGCGTTCGGATTACAACAATCAAGTAAATAATGTACTCGGTTTTCCATTTATTTTTAGAGGTGCTTTAGATGTTCGTGCAACAGAAATCAATGAAGAAATGAAACTGGCAGCCGTAAAAGCTCTTGCTCAACTGGCTAAAGAACCTGTTCCTGACATCGTAAAAATTGCTTATAATCAACAAACGATTGGATTTAGCAAAGATTATATCATTCCAAAACCATTAGACCCTCGTCTTCTCACAACGGTTGCACCTGCCGTAGCTCGTGCTGCTATGGAAAGTGGAGTAGCCAAAAATCCGATTAAAGACTGGCAAAAATATGAAGCTGAGCTCATCGAAAGAATGGGCAAAGACCAAAGTATTATTCGTCGTTTGGTAAGTATGGCAAAACAAGACCCTCAACGTGTAGTTTTTGCAGAAGCTGATAACGCCAAAATATTAATGGCTGCACAGATTGTAAAAGATGATGGCATTGCAATTCCTATTTTGTTAGGAGATAAGCGAAGAATTAAGAGATTGATAGAAGAAAATAACTTGGATTTGGCAGATGCCACAATCATTGACCCAAGAAGTGAAGATTCAAATGAATTGATAGAGTCGTATGCAAATACATTCTTTGAAAAACGCAAACGTAGAGGTTACAATCATTATGAAGCTCAAAAAGCAATGCGTGAGCGCAATTATTTTGGGGCAATGATGTTAGAAGAAGGCGATGCAGATGCCCTTATTTCTGGTCTTTCTAGGAAATATTCGGATACTATTCGTCCTGCTTTAGAGATTGTCGGAACGTATAAAAGTCATAGAAAAGTAGCAGGTATTTATATGATGATTACTCGTAAAGGACCAATATTTTTTGCAGATACAACAATGATTCCAGTCCCAACAGCAGAAGATTTGGTAGGTATTGCAGCCATGACTTCGAATACTGTAAAAGAATTTGGTTTAGAACCACGAGTAGCCTTTTTATCTTATTCAAATTTTGGTTCATCAGATGATGAAGAGCCAAGAAAAGTAAGAAGAGCAATAGAATTAATGAAAGAACACTATCCACATATTGTTGCTGATGGAGAAATTCAGGCAAATATTGCTTTCAATAATGATATTTTGAAAGAAAATTATCCGTTCTCTGACCTTGCTGATGGAGAGCCTAACATTCTGATTTTCCCAAATCTTTCCTCTGCAAATATTGCTTACAAACTCATTCAAGAGATTAGTGGTGCAGAAGCTATCGGTCCTATTCTGACAGGAATGAAAAAATCTGTTCATATTTTACAACTCGGAAGTTCAGTTCGTGAGATTGTAAATATGGTTACGATTGCTGTTGTAGATGCTCAACTCAAGCGTAAGTATGCTGTGCAAGGTGCAAAAGAGAAGTTTATGTAAACTGAAATTTTGAATCAAGAAAAGGCATTTTATCGAATTAATGTTGATGAAATGCTTTTTTTGTTTTAGCTAATTTTATCAAACTTAGATTAAACAGAGTTAAAAATAGAATTTTAAAAAAACAACGCTACTAAACAAAAAATTGCTTCTACTTACAAAATCTATTATCTTAGTCAAAATTTTAATCTAAAATTTTGTCTTTAGAATCAATTACAAAATAATTTATATACTTAACTCAATATAGCTATGGAAAATGCAGAAAATGACAAACCAGCTTACGCAAACCCTATGATGCGTCAAGACGCACTTAAAGGAAAAACTATCGTTATCACAGGTGGTGGAACAGGTTTAGGTCGTGCAATGGGAACGTATTTTTTAAAATTAGGGGCTAATCTTGTCATTACGAGCCGTAAACTAGATGTTTTGGAAAAAACAGCTAAAGAAATGGAAGCCGAAACAGGTGGAACAGTTCTTCCTTTGGCGTGTGATGTACGTAATTATGACCAAATCGAAAAAATGCTCAAAGATTCGGTTGCAAAATTTGGAAGCGTTGATGGATTGCTCAATAATGCAGCAGGAAACTTTATTAGTCCGACAGAAAGATTGTCGCACCGTGCTTATGATACAATTGTTGATATTGTTTTGAAAGGAACGTATTATTGTACACTTGCTTTTGGAAAATATTGGATTCAAGAAGGCAAAAAAGATAATTATGCTTCTTCAAAAACAGTTTTGAGTATCGTTACTACATATGCTGAAACAGGTTCGGGTTTTGTAGTTCCTTCGGCTACTTCTAAGGCTGGAGTTGTGGCTCTTACCAAATCTTTGGCTGTGGAATGGGCAAAATATGGCATTCGTTTCAACGGTATTGCTCCAGGTGCTTTCCCTACAAAAGGAGCTTGGGAACGCTTAATGCCTAAAAATTTACAAGATAAATTTGATATTAAAACTCGTGTTCCTGTCAAAAGAGTAGGCGATCATCAAGAATTGGCTAATCTTGCAGCTTATCTTATTTCTGATTATTCAGCTTATATCAATGGTCAGATTATTACGATTGATGGTGGCGAAGTAGCTCAAGGTTCTGGACAGTTTTCTATGTTAGAACACGTTCCTCAAGAAATGTGGGATATGGTAGAACAAATGACTCGTAGCGCAAAAAGTAGTTAAGACAAAAAATATTTGTTATTTTTCTATAGAATTGGGTTTGCAAACCCAATTCTATAGAAAAATTATATTTAAAGCAAACTCATTGTATTTATCTTCATTCATCATATAAATCATTTACCAATCAGTTACAGTATTAAATCATGCAAATCAAAAAAAACGATAGCCTTTTACTTTTCATTGATGTACAAGAAAAATTATTTCCTCATATAGACAAACATTTTGAGTTAGAAAAAAAACTCAATCAACTTGTTGAGGGAATGCAGGTTTTAGGAGTTCCGATTATTGTTTCAGAGCAATACACAAAAGGACTAGGAAAAACGATTGAATCTGTTTCTGAAAAACTAGATGATACAACTCCTACTTTTGAAAAAATGACTTTTAGTTGTATGCAAAATTTAGAACTTGCAGCAGCCATTCAACAAACAGGACGAAGAACCATTATTTTAGCAGGAATAGAAGCACACATTTGTGTTCTTCAAACAGCTTTAGATTTGTGTGCAGAAGGATTTGATGTTGCTTTGGTTCTTGATGCAGTTGGTTCTAGAAGTGAGGAAAACAAAAGTATTTCTGTTTTGAGATTACAAAATAAAGTAGCTTTTACAAGTGTAGAATCTGTACTTTTTGAGCTTTGTGAGGTTTCAGGAACGGAAGAGTTTAAGACAATTTCTAAGATTATTAAATAGGTGGTTTTGTCGTTGGTGGGGACACCAACAACGGCAAGTTTTTACTTCGCACAGACTCGGAAGTCTGTGATACAGTTTATTCT
>Ga0210011_1004189_pt1 | contig 10550 bp, 12 predicted proteins | sample CryGeymeta201502_FD_183972 | JGI IMG/M metagenome (GOLD analysis project Ga0210011, IMG submission 183972) | Groundwater microbial communities from Crystal Geyser aquifers in Utah, USA - Crystal Geyser metaG 2015-02 (SPAdes) (version 2) | ecosystem: Environmental > Aquatic > Deep subsurface >...
AATTTTAATAAAACTGGGGATTGGGGATTGGGGATTGGGGATTGGGCCCAATCCCCAATCCCCAATCCCCAATCCCCAGAATCAATAAAAATATAAATAGTATAATAATATAATATATAAATAATATATAAATATTGTATATAAAGATTATATAGTTATTTATAATAATAAAAATTTCTTATTTAGATATTAATTCTAATTTAAATATACCTTAGAAATACCTTTAACTATTTCTAAATTATTAAATTTATAAACATAAGCTGTTTCCTTTTTTCCTTTAATTGTTACTTCAACTATTTCTGATACTTTCTCAGTAGAATTTGAATCAATTATTATTTTATATTCTTTTTCTAATAATTTTCCTTCTTGAAATAATGTTTCACAGACCAAATTTGAGTCTATTGCTTTATAATCGTTTAATAATGCTGTCACATGAGGATAGTTATTTTGAATTTTTACCTCATCTGGTTTAACAATTAAAGTTACTATTTTATCAGGTATAAAGATTAGGCCCTTAATTATAATATCGTAGTTTATATCTCCGACAAAACTTGTATAAGCTTCAGTTTGTTTTACATGTTTTCCATTATAAAATAGACATGTTATATGAAAATCCTTTGGAAATCGCCATTTGGACATTTTTGGAAAAGAAGGTTCTGAAAAGTGTTCTAGGAATAGGGAAATATTCTTATCTTTGTAATTGTCATTAAAATATGAAAGAGCCATGTTTAATAGTTTAATTACATTTACTGGTTGAATGTAAAGAAGAATACCCGCATAGCTTAGTTTTTTAATTTTGTCTAAGTAACATAAGTTTTCATTTGAATCTAGATTTTCGTATGTATGTTCTTTTGAATGCTTCTTATTTTGTTTTTCTGGTATTTCTTCAGTATTTTTTTCGGTACGAATTTCTTTTTCATTTTGAGTTATATCTGTTTTATCCTCATCAATGTCAATTTTGTTGTCATTTTTGCTTTTCTTTTTGGATTGCTTTTTTTCATTTTTTTCTTTGAGTTTTAATATTTTTAATTCTTTAGATGTTAGTTTATTTGGTTCTTCATTATTATGATTTTCTATTTCTTTTTCATCAATACTATCTGTTTTATTATTGAAGTAAGCCTCTTCAATTAATTTTTGTTTTTCTTTTTTAGATTGTTTTTTGCTTTTTTTATTACTAGTTTCTTCATTTTCTATATTATCGAAAATATTAGAATTAATTATTGTTTCGTGAAAATTACTATCCTTGTTACTTGTTTTTGTTTCTTTACTGGTTAATAAGTTATCCATATTAATATAATCAAAATTTATTATTCATTATTACAAGGAAAATTATTAATAATCAAAATTATAAGTTAAATTATTTATATTCATAATTAAAGTTAAATTTTAATAATTAAAGAAAACTATTTAAAATTCTACCAACCTCCTTTAACTTTAACAACTTGAAATAAAGTATTGTCAAGGCTGAAGCAAAGGAAATCACCACCTTCAACTGAAGTAATATGGAAGTCGTAACTCTTTTGTAAAGTGTTTGAAACAATTACAAACCATTCTCCACCTAGATAACTCTTAATATATTTTCCAGCCCATTGAGAATAAGGAAGTTGTCTTGACATATAAGCTTGTTTGCAAGATTGAACAATAGTTTGATATTCGTTATTGTTAATTCCGAATCCCATTGAAATTTGATTGAATATTGGTTCTTGAATAAATTGTTGTTGTCCGAAACCTCCACCTCCTCCTAATCTGATGTTGAAGTTCATTTATTTTAATTATATAATTAATATTATTTAATACATATAGATATAAATTATAATAAACATATTAAATATATAAATATTTATTTGATTGTATAGTTAATTACGAAAATTTCTAATAAATTTCATTTTCATATTAAAAGAAAATTATATGAAAATATTAGTTATAGCCATAAAGATCATATATAACAGTGTCATATTTTGAATCTTCCTCTTTATGCTTAGAAACTTTATTTTCCGGTGTTGGTTGATTTGAACAATCATCAACTTCTTCATTTTCATCATCTTCTATAACTTCTTTTATTACTTTCATTTTTGCTTTAGTTTTAACGGTCGTTTTCTTAGCGGGTTTTTTCTTTGCTACTTTTTTAGGTTTAGCAACAGATTTTGCCTTCTTTTCTTTTAACAACACTTTTGCTGCCTTTCCTTTCTTAGCTACTTTTTTCTTCTGTTGAGACTTAACTGGTTTAGCTTTAGCTGGAGCTTTTTTAGTTTTTGTAACAACTTTAGTTACTTTTTTTGTAATCTTCGTTTCCTTCTTTGCCATAACTTTGGGAAATTAAATTATTATTATAATTATAATTATTAATAATATAACTATGCAATTTTATTAATATAACTATTTCAGGCAAAAAGTTAAAAATTCAATTAAATAATTTAAATTAAATAGTCGATAAAATCATTTATAGCCATTTAGGACATCTAGTTATTCTTACATCCCCATCAATAAGTTTTACAACTTCGGGATATGCTTTAGTGAAGTGATCATTTTTCATATGTCTTTCAAGTTCTTCTTCTGATTTATATTTTTCAAAGAAAATAAGATCATTACTTCCAAATTTTTCACAGCAATCATAAATTATACATCCAGGTTCTTTTCTTGTATTTTCAATTAAAGGCTTGAAAACTTTCATAAGTTCATCTTTTTTTCCTTGTTTAGGTGTTAATTCTGCTAATACACATATTTCTCTTGCAATTACTTTACTCTTTGATACTTTTACTGTTTTTGTTGAAGTTTTAGTTAATTTTTTATTTTGTTTAGTTTTTGCAGGGGATTTTTTAGATTTTGTAATCGATTTTGGTTTTGTTACTTTCTTAACCATAATTAGATTTAAATATTAAAAATGAAATATAATAATTAAATAACATAAACTATTTAATATATTAACATAAAATTATTATATTTTAATTTTATAATTTCATAAGTTTTTGTTTCTTTTTATTTAACAAGACTATTTTTTAATTTTCTCTCAAGTTCATGGAACAATGGATTAGTCTCCTAAATTTATAATAAGTTATTTATGTTATTATATTAAAATTACATCAAAGTCATCTTCATCTTGCTTATTATCCTTGTATTTATTTTTGCTTTTGTTTTTATTTCTAAACTTTTTCAAGTCTTTTTTATCTCTATTAGACTTATTTAAGTTTTGATTTCCAATCTCCAATTTGGTTGCAACGTAATTACTCTTTTTGTCTTCAACTTTCGCTATTTTTTCGTTTAATTTGCTTGGGAGATATTGAGGATTATACCCCAGCTTAACAAGTTTTTTCTTGATTCTTTGTTTTTTACCCCTGCTAATACAAGTCGAGTAAAGTTTAATTAATGTATTAATATCAGTTATATCATCGATTGACGCACCTTTAGCTACGGTTTTTTGCTTTATTAGTTTTTCCTTAATGTTTTTTCTTCTAATTTTATAATCTTCCTTATTATCTTCTTTTCTTTTTTGTTTAATTTCTACCATTTTCTTTTCTCTTTTATTACTTTTTCTAATATCATCTAGTGAGAAGTCAACTATTAGTCCTTTTTTGGGTCCTACTTTGTAATTATTTAGTCTATCAATTAAAAATCTTCCAAGATTTTCATCAATTACTTGCACATATGCACTACACTAATTTATTAAAATTTAAATACTTTGCTTCTTGCTTTATTATCGGCATTTACTTCGGTTTTGCTTCTTAAGATTTTGATTTGCTTAATTTTTTTGTTTTTTTCGTAAAATTTCTTTTTTTCTTTATCAGTGATGCTCTCTACAAATTTTTCTACGAATGGATTAATTATATCTTTGATATCTGATTCCTCAAATTGTTTTGTTAAGTTTCTAAGTGATATTCCTATTATAATAAACATAATATTTACTTGTGTTTGATACGTGTAGATTTGGGTTCTTTTGAAAATTAGTTTTCTTTTGTTTGATTAATGCTTCTCTTTTTAATTTATCCTCTTCCGATATTTCCTAACATAATTTATTAATATAAAATTATTACTTTATTATCCAACTTCAACAAAGAATTATTTCCAATTCCGTAATATAACAGATGATTGTTCCTTGATTTATCTATATTTTGTGATAAAGCTTCAGTTTCTTTTATTTTTACTGCATCTTCTTTTGATACTGCACTCATAACATTAATATTTCTTCCATCAAGCTCAAATTCACTTAGATTTATAGAATTATCCATTAGTGAGCTATTTGCATTTTCTTTATTTCTGTTGTAAATTTTTACTACATTTTCAGCATCTTTTGCGTTTTTCATCATTACGAATCCACTTCCTTTTGATGTTTGTGTGTCTTTATTCTTAACTATTTTGACATATATGACTTCTCCGTAAGTTTCAAAAAATTCTCTTAAACTTGATTCATCTGTGCTGAAACTGAGATTATTAACAAACAAAGTTTTAGTTGAATCGAATTTTTGGTTATTTTTTTCGTATACTTTTTTAGTATATTCTGTTTTTTTAAACTTTTCTCCCTCATCTTTTTCTTTATCGTCTCTTTCTTTAACTATGGCATATTCTTCTTTATTGAAAGCTAATGAAACATTTAATTGTCTCCCTTGCATCTTTTTACCATTGAATTTTTTAATAGCTACTAATGCTTCTGCTTTTGTAGAATATTGCAAAAAAGCAAATCCTTTTAATTTCTTTGTTTCTTCGTTTACTGGAATTCTCACCTGAAATTAATTATTTATAAATTACATCAGAGACAGGTCCAACCTGTGAAAACAATTCAGTTAATGATTGTTCATTGGCAGTAAATGGTAGATTTCTGATAAAAACTCTTCCTCTTTTTGTCCCCTTTTTATTATTTTCGATATCATTATTGGTTGATTCAATATTTTGACTATTTGATAAATCCTCCATTTACTTATAAATATTTTTATATTATTCAATAATATGTATAATTTTTATTAATATTATTAGTAATGTAATGCTAATTAATAAACAAATTATATAAATAAATAAATAAATGAAATTATTTAAAAACTTGACATATGGTATAATGAATAGGGGAGCTGTTTATTTACATAAAACAATATACTATGTTAAGCTTAGTCAACGTCCAAAAAGAATTATTTTAATAAGACATGCAGAATCTACAGCAAATATAGACATTAACGAAATAAATAAAGTTCCCTATCATAAAATACCTTTGTCTAAACATGGAGAAATCCAAGCAGTTGAAGCAGGACTTAAACTGAAAAAACTTATAGGAAATCAAAGTGTAAAGTTTTTTATATCTCCGTTTGAAAGATCAAAAGCAACTTATAGATTAATTTCTAAACAAATGGGCAATTCAGAAATAAGCGTAGTAGAAGAACCAAGAATAAGAGAACAAGAGTGGGGTAACTTCAAAAAAACAGATAAATTAGAAGAAATATTTAAAGAAAGAAGAGAAGTTGGCAAATTCTTTTATCGATTTTCAACAGGAGAATCAGGAGCAGATGTTTATGATAGATGTTCTTCCTTTTTTGAAACCTTATTTAGAGATATTAATTCATATGATAGACATAGAGCTGATAATATAGTACTCCTTTGCCATGGCTTTTTTATGAGATTATTTATAATGAGATATTTCCATATGACAGTAGAAGAGTTTGAAAAAATGGAACATCCGGATAATTGTGAGATGTGGATTTTAGAATTGGATAAAAACTATAAATATCAGCTTATTACTAAAATAAAAGAGAGACATCCAAATGAACAATGTGAAGGAACTGGAAAGTGTAATTATTAATTTATTGGAAATAGTATAATAATTAAGTAACATAATAATTAAAAATAAAAATATTATCATAAAATTATTAAATTATTAAATTATTAACTAAATTTATTATTTATTTTCAGTTTGTAAAATAATTTATAATTAAAAAATTTCTTTAAAAATGGATGGTGATTGTATAGAATTTGAGGATTTAAGAGATTTTTATAAAAAGGATGTAGATGTAGAGACATTTGATATATATTTAACTGAAATTTATTCAGAACTTTCAAGTAATATAAATACAACAGAAAAAGGTATATCTAGAACAAGATTTAAAAAGTATTTGGGTGAAGTTAATATTTTTTTAGTAGAGAAGATTTTCTCGGCTTTTGATACACGAAAGTGTGGATTTTTGAATTTTGAAGATTTTGGGAAGCCAATAAAAATATTAAAATACGGAACCTTTGAACAAGTTGCAAAAATTATCTTTGATATATATGATTTTAATTCTGACTCATTTGTTACAGTTGGAGATATAAAACAAATAATTGCTTATCTTCCCTTAAAATCAGAAGAAGACAAAAGAGGTTACCAATACCAACTTCAATCATTAAATGATCTTGATGAAATAATTAAAATTACTTTTGGAGACCTGAAAAAACAAATTTCATTCGAGCTCTTCCTCAAACTTTTAGAGAAGAATGCTAATGTATTTTTATTACTCGTCTGTTATCTCTATCTTACAATTCCTATTTTTGAAAAGGCTATGGCTATGTATAAAGTTCAAAAGAAAAAGAAGTACTCGTTCGATTCAATAAATAAATTTAAGATAGATGGTCATGAAGATGTCTGCATTATGGAAACTAAATTACCTATTAACCCGATCCAAGAGAAAGATCGCAAACTCAAGTTAAGTCCTGTAAAGTTAAATATAACAAAATCAGCTTTTTCTCCCGTTACAGACTTGTGGAAAAGAAAACTACAAAACAAAACACAGGCAAGTAATTCATTAAAACGTTATGCAAAAAAACAATCAACAGTTAAGGAATCTAATAAACTTAGTATTGATGATGAGGAGACCAAAAAGATAATCCCAGTCTCCCCACCTAAAAAAACAATTAGTTCTGAAGGAAAATATTTAAGGGAGCTCTGTATGAATAATAATAAATTTAATAATAATGCAATTATTATAAATAAAAATGGTGGAGAAAAAGTTAATGATGAGGAAGCAGAAAAAACTTTAAGTGTCAGAATAATCGAGAATTCTGAGGAAATAATAACTAACGATAATAATAAACCATATGAGTCAGTAATTAAAGAAGCCATAGACCAAAGTGACCAATATGCTGATTTAATATATCAAGTTAAAGATTATCATAGTCCTGAGCACAAAACTAAGCTTGAAGAGACCCATATAAATAGTATTAAAAAGAACACTTTAGATGAGACACATCACCACAATCTCTTTCTTAAAAATTCACCTAAACTACAGCCAAACTCAGTTAGTAGTTCACCTTCGAAGGATTCAAAGGGAAGTCCTATCAAACTTTCTCCATACAAAAATACTAAGAAGTCTTGCTTCGGAGAAATATGTGAAAGAATAAATGAAGAAAAAGAAACTGTAAAAACGGATAGTCTAAATAGTGAAAAAAGTCCTAAAATTAATTATACTAAGTCAAAAAACCTATTATTAGCCAAGGAAAATTTAACTGAAATTAATAAAATTGAATCAAATTCAGTGAATGTAAAAAAGTTCTTCTTTGAAGAACCTGAATCGAACTATTCTATAGCTACTCACGAGGAAAATAAACTAAGTTCCTTAATAATAAATGACCAAGTAAGCACAACTTTTGAAACTTTTTATGATACTGGAGGGTATGATGAATACCTAAACACCGAGGAAGAGTTGAAGAAGAGTATAATTTATGAAGGTGAACTGAGTAAAGTTAAAAAAACACTTAATAATATAGACATAACTGGAGTTTACTTAGTTTTAATCGATAAAAATATTTATTACTACAAAGATGAAGAAAGTTCCAAAAAAGAAAACTACAATTATTTAAGTACCAACTTTTTAACAGGAAGCTTCATCAGATTAAATCCACCCGAGAAAGTTGATGATAATTGCCCTCTTAACTCATTCACTATCTTTTTTCAGGACAATAAAAAGAAAAAGTTTTATCATAAGGATCTGGATACCATCAAGCTTTGGGTAAAATATTTAAGAGGAGCGATTAATTATCGAAATCTATTCGACTATTATGAAATTCAATCAACACTTGGAGAAGGTCAATATGGAAAAGTTACAAATGGACTAGATAAAAGTACAAAGAAAAACGTAGCAATTAAGATTATTAGCAAAAAAAAGGCAAAAGAGAATAATGAGGTTTATGAGCTAGTAAGATCAGAAATTGATATTCTGAAAATTTCTAAGCACCCTAGCATAATTAACTACTTAGACAACTTTGAAAACTCAGATTATATATTTATAGTCATGGATTATATAAAATGTGGAACACTCCAAGAATACCTTAAATCTAAACATTTCAATATCAGCGAAAAAGCAGGAGCTCGAATAGCCTTTCAACTTGTAGAGGCTTTAAAATATTTAAATACATTCGGAATTATTCATAGAGACTTTAAGCCTGAGAATATAATGGTAGTCGATAATCTAGTCGATGAAACTGAGATAGAAGTAAAAATAACAGACTTTGGATTCGGAAAAATCATTGGAAGCTGTGAAAAAACAAAAGAAGGTTATGGAACACTAGCTTTTGTTGCTCCTGAAGTATTGACAAGAGCAGGTCACAACTCAAAAGTAGATATATGGAGCTTTGGAGTAGTACTATTCTACATGTTCTGCGGAGAAATCCCCTTTAAAGGAAGAAATAAAGAGGAAACATCAAGTTTAATATGCAAAAAGGATTTGATATTCCCTGTTAAGTTTAAAAACTTAAGTCATGATCTTTTAGATTTAATTTATATGTGCTTGATTAAAAACCACGAAAAGAGAATTTGCATCGATAAAGTTCTAAATCATGACTGGTTCAGAAGTTTTAATCTGAACCCAAATACAACATATTATAAATAGTTAAAAGGTTTTTTATAACAATTTGCTTATTTATTATAATATAATATTTATATATTATATTATAAATTTTTATAATCATAAAGTTAATAATAATATTATTATTATAATATATTATAAAAATAAAATGTTTAAATACATACATTAATTTAACAAAATATTAAAGTAGTTTCGAACTACGATTTATATGTAACTAAATATGTTTCTTTTATATAATTTCATAGCTTATTTCTTCGAAGGGTCAAGACTTTTGATAAGGTTCATAAAATCTTCGTTATTTCTTGCAGTAAATACATTGTCATTTACAATATTAAAATTATTTGTTATTTCTCTTGCTACTACCGGAACTTTTGAATGATTAGTATTAGCAGGTATAGTTTGATTCATGTTTTGGTTCATGTAGGAGTTATAAGGGTAATAGTTAGGATACATGTTATTCCCAGTTAAAAAGTTCATGCTGTTCATGTTAGACATATTGCCCATGCTGCCCATGTTGTTCATGTTGCCCATGTTTCCTTCTAAGCCCATGTTTCCCAAAAAATTGTTGTTGTTTCCCTTTAGCATAGTCAGCATTTTAATCAGATTTAATTGCTGATTAAGCTCGTTCATTTGAGGATTATTATTTTGCATTAATAAATTTTGATTAAAATAATTGTTTAGGTTGTCGTTTTTCATACTATTGTTATGTGAGTTAATTGAGTTATTTGAAGTCTTATTTTGGTTTTGACTTGGTTTTCCAAATTTAATTTGTGGAGTAGCTTGAACAGGATCTGGTTTTTGGACATTACAAAAGTTGCTAATTATTTGTACTGGTGAGTTAGGTTGGACAATTTTCTAATAAAAATAAAGGTTAATAAAAAATTAATACTTTAGTGTTGATAATCCTAAAGTAATGTTTAGGGTCATTTGGCTTTTTCAAACAGACTTCTTCTTTTTCTTTGTCTATGTTCATGTTTTCTTGGAATAGTGGGTTTGCGTTTCCTTTTTCATCGTGTAATTCTTTAATTTTTTTGTATTCTTCTATGTTGAGTTTACTTGCTTCACTAAACTCAGAAATTTTAGCATTGTGAATGAATAAGTCGTTGTACTAATAAAGTTAGATAAGTTAAATACGTTATTAGAAAATATCATTTCTTTTGCTCCTTCTTTTAGGTCTTTGACATATTTATTTATAAATCCATCGACATCTTTAACCGAGCTGCATACTGTCACTTTCTCGGTTTTGTCAACAATAACAATTGCAACTTTTACATCGCAAAGGACTGAGAGCTCTAAAGCCTTTTTAAGTAGTCCTCTCTTTCTTTTGTAGAAAGTAACCTAAAATTATTAGTTAATTTACTTGTCTAATTCTGTCTTCATCAATTTTTTGAATTTTAATTTTCTTTTTGCCCATTGCTATTAATAAATTTAATATATATAAATTAATTATTTATATATTAAACTACTAATAATTTAATGTTCCGTAACATTTTAACTTGAGTGACGTATATATTTTTAGTTAGTAATATTAAATATATTAAATTAATTAATGAATTAATAATTTTAATTAAATTTAATTATAATATAACTTATTTTAGAGTTGTTAATTTTATATTTAATTTTATATTGTAATGAACATGATTGAAAATCAATAAATAATTTAAATACAAAAAGAAATTTATAAGAACTAACATAGAAATTAAATGAATTATATAAACCTGATATTCATATTACCAA
>Ga0210011_1004197_pt1 | contig 10528 bp, 7 predicted proteins | sample CryGeymeta201502_FD_183972 | JGI IMG/M metagenome (GOLD analysis project Ga0210011, IMG submission 183972) | Groundwater microbial communities from Crystal Geyser aquifers in Utah, USA - Crystal Geyser metaG 2015-02 (SPAdes) (version 2) | ecosystem: Environmental > Aquatic > Deep subsurface >...
GCACCAAAAAGGTAGCAAACCCGTGATAGTCAGAATAAATATTTTGAATATCTCCCAGGCCGAATAGAAAGTCATGGAATCCTCCACCTCCTCCATCAATCCTTCACGACCATGATCCCTGACTGCTACCCAAATGGTGACATCCTATCTTTAGTGCTTTCTGACCAACCGAGCAAATTCCTTAATGGCGGTGTCGGTGGGAGATTTTAGCTAGATGTTCATCAGTTTTCGAGGGTATTTAGTGAACAAGTCATCGAGGAGTATTATTTTATTTCGAGCTGTCGGGATAGGCTAAGAGCCAGCAGGCATGCCGAAGGGTACAATTTCTTTCAAAAAAGTAGGCAGATGCTGATATTAAACTTCATTGAGATTACGAGGGTCGCCTGTTGTTCGTTGGATGGTAGCATCGTGGTGGACAACTAATTGAAGATCTTTGGTCTATTGCAAGTCCAACTAGAACATATGTGAAATTTTATCAGTTTTATCGAAGGTTTACATGGTTTTCTAAGGCCCCTAAAGGAACCTCCTCGATGCCCGATGCATAGCACTTTATTGTTGTTTTAAGAAGCGAGTGCGTTGAGTAATCTATTGGGGTATTGGTATTTTTTCCAGAAGGGGAAACAGAGCAGTAGGGTCGAAATTATGAGGTATACTCCTGGAATGATGAGCCACAGCCAGGCGAGATCCATCGGATAACTTTAAAATTTAACAAAATGTGCCATATTTTATATGAGGGGATAGCTTTTTCAATACATTACTCTCTTACTTTCTGACACCTTCCATCAACACTTGCCAACATCTTCGTTAAGTTCTCGAACTATTCTCTCTATTATTTTTTCCTCTTTTTTTTGGACGTATTTTTATATCTAAATGGCTCTATAACTGATGAGCCTCTTTTTGCTCATATTCCGGACTCTATAAAAATAATTACACACTTACCCAACACATGTAGGAGGGCTATGACTATGACAACTACGGCTAAGACGAGTATCAATACTAATAAGACTACGATTACAACGGATAGTACCCTGAGGCCTCACAACCAGCCAGTTCAGATTCGGGCAAATATCATATGGAACCTTATGAGATATTACCTCTCGAAAAGATATTCTAGGAGTTGAATGCCATGTTAGAGGAGGTCAAGATGTTGGTTTGTCTCGATCGGGGATGGTGCCTGCTCTTGCTCAAGGAATTCAAATGGGACAAAGATATCCTGAGAGAGGAGATATTCAATAACTACCAAATGTACATGACTAGAATAGGTATGAGGGCAGATCTAGTACCTCCTGCTTAATGCACAGAAGTGAGGGATATGTGTATGGTCTGCTGCGCTGAAAATGCGGTTGTTGTCTAAAATGTATGTAGACATGCATTCTGCCTGGAATGCTGGTTAGGTGGTTTGAGAACGATGATCAACTCTGGCAATCCTTTTGCCAAATGTATGGATGACACCTGTGGAGCACCAGTTTTGCTTGAACGAGTGGAGGCTATCATGACTCTAGGAAATGAGCAAGCACTCAGAAGGACCTATCTCAAAAAATTATGTGAGATGATGATTATTTCTCACAAGCGGTATCAGTTCTGCACAGGGGCGGATTGTTCAAATTGCATCAAATTAAACGACGAAAGTCTGTTGTCAGTTCGTTGCGCCTGCGGGAAGATCTTCTGCTTTAGATGTATGTCTGACGATCACTATCCTTGCAAATGTTAGCAAAAAGCGGAATGGCTCAAACAGGTGTTGGCATAATAAGCAGATGCGAAGTGGATCAGTGCAAATGCTAAGGTATGTCCATGGTGCAAGAAAGCTGTGGAGAGATCGATGGGTTGCAACTTCATGGCTTGCACTTGTGGCAAGAATTTTTGTTATATGTGTTCTAGACCTTGGTAGCCAGACCACAAAGATCATTTCAAGTGCCATATTTACAAGAAAAAACCAGACGAGGTGGTCAACCGTTAGAAAGAGATCATGTAAAAGATTAATCATTGCACCGAGAGATTTGTGTTCAACCAGGCGGTAGCAAATAACTACAAAGCTATTGATGTCTTCGCTAAGAGAAAATTTCTTTTCCATGTGTTGGCCATAGATCTGACTGAATCGGAGTTCATGGAAACCGCCTATAAATTTGCTATTGAGTGTTGCTAAAAGCTGAAATGGATCTATGCATTCACTTATTTCACTAACTTAGGGATGCGTAAGGATGCTTTTGACTTCTCGTTAGGTGAGTATGAGAAATATAAGGAAAATTTATTGAAATTGCTGGCTGTCGATTTGAAGAAGTTTGTCGAGGAGGTTGAAAAAGGTGAGATTGAGAAAACTTTAGCCAATGATGGGTATTTATGGGATTTGAGAGATAGGTTCAAGAATTTGAAGAAAACTATAGTCAACTTGTACACATGTACTAAAAATTACAAGGAGAAGTTTGTTGAAGAAATGGCACAAATCACAGCAGCTCTGGATTTGTAGAAGGAGACAGAATAATTGAAACAGTACATGCCAACTAAGATCAAGAGTGAAGATAAAAGGGAGGAGGGCAAGGGTTTCTTTGGAGGGTTGCTCGGTAGCAAAAGTAAAAGCAAAGGCGGTAAGAAAAATGGAGCCAAATGATAGAGTATCATAGTTATGTTGTTTGTCATATTATAGCAAAATGTAGCTAACTACTGACGGTAGGTCTACCCTGTTGATACCCCACAATCCTACCTCCCGAACAAACAAAATATAACTCAGCTTTGAAAGCTCCCCATTTCCTATACTATATCCTCTATGCTCTCTCAGACACATCAAGTGCCATTTATTGTCCCCCTTTGATAATACTGACATTAAATAATCTATCATTTAGTCTAAAATGGGTCAGGACGAATCTACAGTTTCAAATAGTACCTCCCAACCATCTCAGCCATCCTCTGCTAGAGCTGAACTGACATCTGATGAACCTGTCTTAGCTGAGTTGGGCACCAAGTGGTACAAAAAGACAGATTGGGTGGCATAATGGACCGACTCGGAGAAGTGCAAATGTAACCAAATTTACTATAAAATCTTGAAAACAACCAGAAAATCAGTTCCCATGGCTGGCGAATGGTGGGGCGAACTGGGAAAGACCTGCTTGAAAAATAAAAGAGCAGTCACCAGCATGCTAGCATTGGAGTAAACAAAATGGGAGAAATTAGCCAGGCAGGACTACAGTCATGATTGTTTGTAGTTGGAGGTCAAGTGCCATAGGTGTTTCCATTAGATGCGAGTCACCCTCGAATTTGCTGGATAGGGGAAGTCATTGCGGTATGGCTACTATAAGAAAATCAAAGCTAAGGAGGTGATGAGTTAGCAAATATGTGATTTTCAGACATTCCTCAGAACCTACGGACAAATCCCCGAGAGAGAATACGACCTATGCGACAAAAATTGCAAGCATTGGGTGGGTGAAGCCACCAAAACTGTAGTGTTGAGTTTTTTAAGAAAAGGACGATGATTACTAACCCACCTGATATGTTTCTATGTTTTATTGGTTTCTGTTCAGTTTTAGTGAGTTATAGACTAAGAGGAGGGTGAGTTGTCTTAACAGTACTATTGTTGATGTGAGACATATAACTAACTCAAGTAGCATGCTTGAAATTTAAGTTATGTTATTGGGGTAGTGGGGTGTTGTCAACAGAGATGGGAGTAATTTGGAACTTCCAAAGATACTTAGCATGTGATCATCTATTTATATACCACTTATTTGAGATAGGTTCAGTATATATTGTACAATCAATAAAAATATTAGTTGATTGTTTGGTGGTGATAGAAATTGTGAGGAGGTCGAACAATAGCAATTAATCGGAAAATGACGATAATGGAAGTGTTTGAGGATATGGTGCGGTCAGGAGGAAATCAAGAAGTTGGCGGAAAGATCATAATTAGTTGGGTAGCAGTATTGGACTAATGAGCTAGTAATAGAGAGAGCAGGGGTCTTATATAGCCCTATTTGGTATTTTATGTGTTGGATAGTACTAAATGATCATCAAGGGAAGCAACGGTGGGAATAATGATATGACTAAAGACAAGAAACTTGATTAGTAATGCTTTTTCTCTATACCTTGGCTAGCAAATATAGGGCTAGATCTATATTAGTATTTAGCTGAACCTAGAGGTAAAATATTGACAATGGAGGGCCAAATAAGATAATCCTTTTTACACAAGGTTCAAGAATAAGTGATATTCGAATATTATTAATACTTTTTTGATGGGGTCTACGGGTAGTCAATCTTCTCAAACAGATTTGACAGCTAAGTGGAATTCAGAGAGAAAATGTCATTTTGGGAATCATTTTTGGTATGTGATCAAAATTATATGAAAATCTGTGCCGATGGCTGGCTCTATAGCTGTAGAGTTTTCCAGAGCTACTATCTAACTATTAACTTTAAAACAGCCTCTTATCAAAGAGCCAACTTCTAAAGAAAAGACAAACTATTTAGAGTATTCTCATGATTGTATTGAATTCTTGATTGGATGCTATGAATGCGGAAATAGATTTTACGAAACTATGGAATTTTCACAACACGGTAAGAGAAGACGTTTTGGACGATATTTGAATTAATTTAGCTGGTTGAATAGTAACCGAAATGAGGAATAGCTTCAAATATCATACAAAAAAGCCCTTCTTTAATATAATAAAATGCATGATTCAGGGTACAACCTTCTCAAAAATAACTGCAAACATTGGGCCTAAAAATTATACAAAAAATTGAAAAATTGAAAGACCAGTGAGTGATCATCATCTATTATTGTCTAATCTAGATATAGTGGTCAATTGTTAGTTTTGCTAAGAAAAGGGGGGTCAGTTGTAGAGGGGGCTGTGGCTGTTTAGGAAGAAGATGGAATGCATGTTTTGGATATATGTTGGCTGTTTTGGGGGATAAGGCTTGTCTGGGTTTGTTGAGTGTGTGGCTCTCGATGTGTTGTCTCTGCTGATGTTGTTATTATTTTGCTTCATTACTGCATTATTGCCACGTTCAGCATTTCCATCAAGCAAAGCCTATAAATTGTCATTTCCCACTTTTCTCTCAACCATCTATATCTCCCTCACTCCAGCATTCCTCTTCTCTGTACTATGCTTCCATCGCATCTTATTCTGTTTCTCTTTCTGTTTTATCTTCTCCACAAACACCTAAAACGTCGTCATTCCTTTTCCGGCGTATACCAACTGTCTGACCAGCAAATATCCAACAGGTGTCACTGTCAAAACAGCAAATATTATCCCTACTGCTGCAACTGCCACAATCAGCCTATCTCCTACAGCCATACTGTTATTTCCATTTCCTCCTCTACCTGCTGCTATAACTATTGCTGAAATACCAGCATATGTACATGAAGTCAGTACACAGACGCCCCCAATTAGGTAGATTACTCCCAACAACAGGCATAGAACATAATGGAGGATGTTATTTGCACCGATACATGATCCTATCCATGGGCAGTGGTGATCGAACACTTTGATGCATTTTTTGCAGAGATAGCAATGTCGTGATCTGGGAGGTCGGAGGGACTGACTAGTTATGATGGTAATACATGGCAGGTGAGGCAGATCGATGAGACAGGATTGTGGTGAAGTAAATTGCTCAAATTAGTCAAGATATTAAATTTGTCGGTAGACCACGAAAGTAGGTCAGAGTTGTTGCTATTTTAGTGAGGAGCTGTCATTAGGTGGTTGTGGGATATGATTGTACCTGGCTGGCTGTGTCTGAGTGCTATGTAGGAGATGGCTGTCACAATACCAAGGAGTAGGATAGATCCGTTAATGATTTTCAGCTGATTTGACTGAGAGTAGGTGAGTAGGTCCGTTATTAGAATGGCCAGAGGTGGTAGGAAAGTAGCCATAAAGATCAAAATGACCACAGTCAGTGGGTAACTATCAGGCATAGGACTCCGAACTGGCATGTTGAGCAGGCATAGATCTCTTGCTTTGCACTCCACCCTTAACATATTCGCAATCTCATCTAGCCCCTCTTCCTCGGCTATATCCAAAGCTGTCTGCTTATGACTGTTTTCAACAGATAGCAAGTCATGTGTCTTACTAGCAGAAGTATGTGCACTGTTGGCCAGGAGTTATTTGACTATCTTAGGATGATTATTCATGACAGCTATGTGTAGAGGAGTATTTCCCTCATGATCAAGCAAGTCAGTTGAGGCACTTAAGGATAGTAGCATAGTGGTAGCATTGAACTGATTGAGGTAGGCAGCCCAATGGAGAGGAGTATTTCCCTTCCTATCTCTCACATTCAAATATTCCTGCAGTGTAGCTCTCTACCTCCGGTTATTAGTTTGAATTCTTGCTCTATTAATCTGCTCGTATCTCAGTAGCAAATACACCTGCGATAAGGACAGCACTTACCAGCATGATGGCTGATCCGCCTTGAGCAGCCAGGTGCATATTTGTCAATCCACTTTCATTTGGTGTCAGTATATCACCTCCGTGGGATTAGAGCAGTTGGAGGGTGACAGTATCTCCGTTGAAGACAGTATAGTGCAATGTAGAGTTACCCTCTGAGTCAAGTTAGTGTATCATCTCTACCTGTGCTATTCTACTGAAATGTAGGGGCAGCAATGTGAGGATGGAGTGCAGTAGTTATGAGTTGGATATGGCTGTGAGATGCAGTAGTGATTGATTGAATGCTGTTCTAATCTCTATTAGTTCTTCAAGATGGGTCTACAGTAGTGTGAGTATTTTTTTGTTATTATTTTTGTTTGTGGATGCTTCGAGGAGGTAATCTATCATATTACTATTAATAACTGAAGCAGTACAACTTGGCACCTCTTGCTGTAAGATCAAGTACCAGCCTCGAAGTAATGTACCCTTCGAGCTACACTAGCTGGTCTATCTGGAAAGGAGCTCATCTTGGCAACATGTAAGGAGGCAGGGGAGGAGGTAGGCAGCTAGATGCAGGTTTTAAAGAGTAAGCTTAACTAGTTCTTGGATGTTTCCGATTACGAGCGGGTCGAGGGAGTAGCTAACATACTAACTTTATGATTGGTGATGATGTTTGTGCTGATATGACTCAGAATTTCTATAACCCTGTTTTTCATAGTACGAACTATGCTATGTAATCACTCATTTTTCTGAAGGAATGGTCACGGTGGTTCTTTTGGCTTTTCTGGCCTGTCGCTTGAGCTAGTTGCGTCTTTTCCTGCGCTCCTGGTTCCTCACGGTCTGCTGCTTCTTCTTCAGAGTTGTCTTGCTGTTCGGGTTTGCCTTGGTGGGCCCCGCGTTTTATGCTGCTTTCTCCTCCTCCCCCTTCTTCTTGAAAAAGTTCACTCTGAACACTCCCATGAGTGACTCGATCACAAACTGCCCCCTACCCTTCACAACTTCAGTCCTCAATTGCGTATGCTCCTCTTTTTAGTTGGTTTTGATTCTCAGCAACAAGGGCCAGGTGGCAGGTTCTTCCTGATTTTGTTGTGCCATCACATGGGCTTTCAATTATTGTTTGAGTTACTTCTGTGCTTTTCTGGAATGTGCCTTGGTGTGTCGGGGTTCGAAGAGACCACCTCTTTTGAAGGTGAACCTGATGCTTGGCGTTTTTTAAGCTTTTAGTAATTGAGACAATGCTGAGACTAGTTCATCGGGATGCGTTTTGACCATGATTTATTCTTTGTGTGATTGTTATTTATTATGTTTAATAAATATCAAAGCACGTGCCACCACAGTCCTTATCTCCTCATTTTTATATTTCTTATTTTTTACAATATCACAATTATCCTAATCTCATATCTTACTCTCATCAGCTATAATTGAATTTGCCTACTCCTATTACTCACCTGTATTTCATACTATCTATTTATATTTAAATTAACGAACGAAAATAGAATGCAGTTGCTGTAGTACGACAGTTACAGGCCTAATAAGGGGGCTCACTTTCCTCATACGAGTCATCCACTCTTGGCTGTGCATCCCTCCGATCAGTGGTTGGCTTTCCAGAATAGGAAAAAATAGATAGTGCTCAGAAATTGTAGCACAGGAAGAAATATAGTACTTGGCAATAGCGGTGGGCATCTCAGCACCAGTATCACCTTCATGCATGACTGCCTGGTAGCCACAAATGAGGGGAGCAGAGACTTACTGGTCTATTCACTGAAGACATAAAAATTAAAAGCTAAACTGACTGGGCATCGGTCAATCATCACTAAGGTACAATACTGCAGGCAATCATAATTGCTAATATCCATCTCCCATGATCTTTGCATAGTCCACAGTGGGCCAACTCTAACCCACATCAAAACTATCAAATGTTCGACAAATTCATTTTCAGATGTTGGGATGTCACAAGATGGAGGAAGGGTGATCACTTCCTTCAAGGATGGCAGTGTGATGGTATGGGAGGTGGCAGATTGGAGCTATAGACAGAGTGCAGTTGTGGGCTAATCGATAAAATGTGCGATAGGTAGCGATATGGTTGCTTTATACGATAACAGAAGGCTATGGTTAGCTGATGTCAAATCCTAAACCATTATTTTTCAGGAGTTGTTGCCTCAATTTTGGAGGGAGGAGACTAACACACCTTAAATAAAGATCGAGCAGGTACTATTCATGGATTTTCTCTGTTTGGCACTAAGAACGACCAACGGACTCTACATAGTGGAACTATCTTTCAAGAACAATTTCAAAATAAAGCAGGTGAGGAGTATAGCCACTGAGAGGATAAGGGCGATGGCTGTTAGTCAGTACAGTTCTACTTTGGTGCTACTGACTGAGCAGATCACCTGGTATAAATTGTAGACCTCCATAAATCAAATAGTCAAAAATAGTCAAGGCAATCCGCTAACCAACGAGGGCTTACTCTGTGCTGGTGGTTACTCAACCAATAATCATACTTGCCCCAACTACTTAGGAGTAGTCACTAACAACTTATACTCAACTGCTGAACATAAAGTAGAAGGTATCAGTGAGCAAGCTTACTCGAATATTCCTTCAACTTTGACACTACCCAAACTCAAAGATTTTTTGATGAAACATCATATATTACCGGATAAGTATCGACCTGTGGCATACCGAATGGCGTTGAATTTACCTGTCAGTCCATTAGCTTTCAAACATCTAGAGAGATAAAGACCTGCCAAAACGATACAACTGATGGAGGAGAGGTATCCCATTGACAATGCATACCTGGCCAGTAAGATGAGAGAGGTGATGGCTTTGTTGATCAACTGGCAGCCGATCATGGATGTGGCTGACTATATCCCTTCCATAGTGTTTCCTTTTGTCTGTCTATTCGGCTAGGACACTCTGCTCTGCTTCTAGACTCTCTACAGATTATTCTCATCACCACTGCACTTCTTGTTCCGTTAATATCCACTATCCAATTCATCAGTCCTGCAAAACATGTGGTAGCTCCTAAAAGTTGAAGATTCATAGCTGACTACTCATTTGGAGCGATGTTCGATATCATTTGCCAAACTAACCTGGAACCTATTGACTACTCTATTCACATCTGCCCTCGGAAGAGAAGGAGTTATGGCTATTGCTGATCAGATACTGATACGATGGGATGAGCCCGAACTGGTACTGTTCATGGCAATAGGATATTTGTCTTTCAATCGGGGCAGATTACTATCTGCTAGGAGTGAAGAGTAGGCGATGGCTGTATGTGAGAAGGAGCAGACCATCCATCTGCCAAAATATTTATCTTTGGTATACAAATTACAGAAGAAGTATCGGATCAAAGTGAGAATTGAGTAGCTCCTTACAGCTGATCTATCAACCGGCCAGTACTACCCCCTATAATACCCCAAGTAAGCAGTCAAGATGGCTGAGCTAAAGAACAGGATAACCATCGAGTAGCTCTCAAAGCACAAGGAGGAATAAACCAATAAATAGAAGATGTTGCAGGAGATGAAGAAAATGACAGTAACAGTAAGGCGAGAAGCAGAACGACAGCAAATGTAGCAAGAAGCATATAGGATGCACTGTTAGGAAGAAAGGAAGAAGAAAATCATACTGAGGGAGTGGGATAGACAAGAGAGGATAGAGGCGATTGGAAGGATGGTCTAAGAACTGACAGTTGCCTTGCAGGGTCAAAAGAGAGGTAGATAACTGTTGAGGGAGTATGTCCCGGCTGTCGGCATCCTAGCCAAAAACAGCCAAGATGACAGAGAGCTGTAAAGAATGGAGCAAAGATTACTATCGCTACTGGCTGAGGTGAGACCAGGCTCAAGTTCTCTTAGACATTTGACCTCCCAGCCTGCAAATATCGTAAAAACTAACAAACTATATAACAATTTCAACAATGCTGTTCGTGCTAAGATGGCTGCTGACTTGTTTTAGTTCGACCAGTATTAGAGAGGCAACAAGGAAGTGCAATACGGCAACAGAGTGGTGGAGGCATTAGGCAGGTGACATGATAAGTAGATCATCTATTTTTATTGTGAATCAGTGATCTGAAGTTACTATTATGAAAATTATATTAACACCTGCCGTTATAACAAAATATATAAGGAGGGATATCACATATGTCACAACTCGACGGTAGTATTACTAACGCAGAGAAAGGAGGTAGTGCC
>Ga0210011_1004209_pt1 | contig 10505 bp, 16 predicted proteins | sample CryGeymeta201502_FD_183972 | JGI IMG/M metagenome (GOLD analysis project Ga0210011, IMG submission 183972) | Groundwater microbial communities from Crystal Geyser aquifers in Utah, USA - Crystal Geyser metaG 2015-02 (SPAdes) (version 2) | ecosystem: Environmental > Aquatic > Deep subsurface >...
GCATCCGTGTGGACGGCGCCTGGCATATCCAGAACGTGAATGCGTACCATAGCCGGCTCAAAACCTGGGTCCGGAAGTTCAACGGCGTGGCCACACGCTATCTCGAAAACTACCTGGGATGGTTCCGGACGCTGGACCGTAAATCGGCTGACGTCCTGAAACCCCCACAGTGGCTGGCTTTGGCCATGGGTGACCATGCTTAACCACAGCATTCGCGAACAGAGCCAATTCATTACCCCTCAAGCACGGCAGTTGGCTGGATGTGGCCGAAATCGAACTGAGCGTCTTTACCAAACAATGTTTGTCTCGACGCATTGAGGACATCGACACGTTGCGCCGTGAAGCCAAGGCTTGGGCTGACACACGCAATGTAACCGTTAACTTCCCGGCGTTCTTCCCACCCAGCGGCCCCTCCACACAATCGCTCCACCTCAACCAGCCCCACGGAGCGTGGCCCATGACCCAGGCCAGAAATCAGCAAAGCAAGCGCAAGCGGCGTAGCCGCGAAGACTGGCAAGCCCTGATCAGGCGGTTTGACCTGGAGCAAGGCAGCGTCACCGCCTTCTGCATCCGCGAATCAATCAGCGAAGCCAGTTTCTACCGTTGGCGCGGGCTGCTGGCGAGTGGCGCGCCGCAACGCAAGCCCCCGCCCCGTCCAAGCGAATTTCTCGACCTCGGCGGCGGCCTCATGCTGCACTTGGTGCGCGGCTGATGTTCTTCCCCGAAGGCGCGGTGCGCGTGCATCTCTATGGCCGCCCGGTCGACATGCGCAAATCCTACGACGGCCTGTATGTCCTCGCCCGCCACGAACTCCAGTTCGATCCGACCAATGGCCACCTCTACGTCTTCATCAATCGCCGCGCCACTCAGATCGAGGTGCTCTACTGGGATCGCAGCGGTTTCTGCATCTGGGCCAAGCGCCTCGAATCCGGTTGCTTCCTCTCCGACTGGAGCAAAGTCCAGTCCCGCGAGATGGACTGGACCGGCCTCAAGTTGCTGCTCGAAGGCATCGAACCGGCGCGCTTCAAAAAGCGCTACAAATCCGCTCAAAACAGCGCATTTATCTGAACGATAACAGCAAGTTACGGTAAAATAGCCAATATGAAATCGACCCCTGCGATACCGCTGCCCAGCTTGGACGAAGCCGCTCGTTGGGCGCCCGAACAGGTCGTCGATTTGGCGCGTGCTTATCACGCAGTCGTTCAACAAGTCGCCGCTTTGCAGCACCAACTCGACTGGTTCCGTCGTCAGATCTTCGGTCAAAAGAGCGAGAAGCGGCTGTTCGACCACCCGCTGCAGATGTCACTGGGGGAAATCGCTGAACAAGATCAGCCCGCGCCTCCGGAAATCACGCCGCAGCCACGCACTACCTCAGTCCGCAAGCCGCGTAACAATGACAACACCGCCGACGAATCAGGCCTGTTCTTCGACGAAGCGAAAGTACCGGTCGAAATCATTCATGTCGCCAACCCGGAGATGGCGAACCTCTCCCCCGACCAGTACGAAGTCATCGGCGAGAAGGTCAGCTATCGCCTGGCACAGCAGCCCGGCAGCCATGTGGTGCTGAAGTACGTGCGTCCGCTGATCAAGCGGCTCGACACCCAGGAACTTCTCTGCCCGCCGGCCCCCATGGGCGTCATCGAAGGCAGTCGCGCCGATGTCAGCTTCATCGCGGGCCTTCTGCTCGACAAGTTCGCCTACCACCTGCCGCTGTACCGTCAGCACCAACGCTTGCAGGACGCCGGTTTCAAGCTCAGCCGGCCCTGGCTGACCCAGCTCGCCGCCCAGGGTGCGGCGCTGCTGGCGCCGATCTATGAAGCGCAACTGGCTTCGATCCGCGCCTCACGCGTCAAGGCGATGGACGAAACGCCGATCAAGGGGGCGTGCCGAGCCGGGCAAGTTGAAGGGCGGCTACTTCTGGCCGGTCTACGGCGAACTGGACGAGGTGTGTTTCCCGTTCTTCGACGGCCGGGCGCACACTTACGTGGAGCAGGCGCTGGGGCTCACGCCGGTGGAAGGCGGCGTGCTGCTCTCGGACGGATACGCCGCCTACGCGCGCTATGCCGAGAAGACCGGGCTGACCCATGCCCAGTGCTGGGCGCACACACGGCGTAAGTTCATCGAGGCGGAACGGGCGGAGCCGACACTGGCGGCCGAGGCGCTGGCGCAGATCGCGGCGATTTATGCCATCGAGGCGCAAATCCGCGAACGAAAGCGAACGGGTGAAAAGAAGCGCGAGGATCGGCTGATCCAGTCCAAACCGCTGGTGGAGAAGTTCTTCGCCTGGGTACAAAGTTGTTTCGAGCATCAGGGCTTGCGGCCGAGCAACCCGCTGACGGCTGCGCTGGCTTACGCGCGAGAGCGAAGATTGGGGCTGGAGGTATTCCTGACCGATCCGGAGGTGCCGATCGATACCAACCATCTGGAGCGGGCACTGCGGGCGATTCCGATGGGGCGCAAGGCGTGGCTGTTCTGCTGGACCGAAAACTGGGGGCGAAACATGTGGGCATCGTCCAGAGCCTGATCGTGACTTGCCGGCTGCATGGCATCGATCCCTATGACTATCTGGTCGATGTGCTTCAGCGTGTGGGTCAGCACCCGGCGGCCGACGTCGCTCAGCTTACCCCGAGGCTGTGGAAGGAACACTTCGCCGCCAATCCGCTGCGCTCGGATGTGCATGCCTTGCGCGCCGGGGGAAGGACGCCAGGGAGTTAACGGTTACGCTGGAATTGACATCGGCTCATCCAGCCACTTCGTGGCTGTGCCAGCGGACCGAGACGACACGCCGGTGCGGGAATTCCGCAGCTTCACCGTCAATCTGCAAGAAATCGCCGACTGGCTGACCGCCTGTGGCGTCGATACCGTGGCGATGGAATCGACAGGGGTGTACTGGATTCCGCTGTTTGAACTGCTGGAGTCGCGCGGTTTTACGGTGTTTCTGGTCAATGCGCGGAACGTGAAGAACGTCCCTGGGCGCAAAAGCGATGTGCTCGACTGCCAATGGTTGCAGCAATTGATGAGCTTCGGCCTGCTCATGGGCGCTTATCGTCCCCCGGACGAGATTTGCGCCTTGCGCGCTATTGTCGCCGCCGACCTGAAACCGGTGCGAACCTGACGGCGTGAACCTGGATGTTCTTGGGGGTCTTCTTCGAGGGGGGCTGTCAGAGCTGGGGTCTTCTTGGCTGTTGGGGCTGTTCTTCGGTGTTCTTCCTGAATCGTGTAGTAGCCAGTCTGGTGGCCTGGCGAGAGACGCGAGATGGGACGTACAGAACAACGGACATGCTTGAACTGTGGCGAGCGATTCACCCCGGACCCGCGCAACGCGCGGCACCAGCACTATTGCCCTGCGGCTGCCTGCAAGGCGGCGAGCAAGCGGGCGAGCCAGGCGAAGTGGCTGGCGAAGCCGGAGAACCGGGATTACCACCACGGTCCCGAAGCCGTCGCCCGAGTCCGTGCCTGGCGCGCGGCTCATCCCGGCTATAGCCGGAGCCACGCCACCGCGAGTCCAACCTCGGTCACGCTACAAGAAATCGGCACGGCCCCACCGGTTGAGATCTCTTGTAACGCCCCACCCGCCCCGTTACAAGATGTCTTGACGTCGCAACCCATTGTTTTGGTGGGCTTAATCGCCCATCTCTGGGGCAGCGCGTTACAAGAGGACATCGCCTCGGCCGTCACCCGGTTGATAGAACTGGGTCAGGACATCCGAGGAGGAAACCATGAGCACGACCAAACGGGTCTTGAATCTAGAACGCCTGCGCCAGGTGCCCGAGCATTTCAGTTGGCTCGACCATCGACTGGTGCGGGAGCACTACATCGAGAAGGCTGACGTCAGTACCTGGGCGCTGTACCTGTTTCTGGTCACCGTGGCCGATGCCCAGGGCTTGAGCTACTACGCCGATGCCACCCTGAGTCGGCGCCTGGGGCTTCATCCCAGCCGTCTGGCCCAGGCTCGCCGGGATCTGATCGGCCTCGGGCTGGTCGCCTACGACCCGCCGCTCTACCAGGTGCTGGGTCTGCCCGAGGCGGTCCCCATCGCCACCCGCCTGGCCCGCCTGCACGCCGTGCTGGGAGACCGGCCATGATCGACTACGCCACCTGGTGCGCCATCCGCGATGGCGCCGCGCAGCACCTCACGGCGCCGCAACTCGCCCAGAGCCTGGGGTTGGACGTGAAGACCGTGCGCCATTGGCTGGGCCGCCCCTATGGCCCCCGCGCCAAGGTGCAGCGGCCGAGCAAGCTCGATCCTTTCAAGGGCCGCATCGTCGCCTGGCTGGACGCGCATCCGCTGTCCGCCCAGCAGGTCTTCCAGCGCCTGATCGAGGCCGGCTTCGAGGGCGGCATCAGCATCGTCAAGGAGTACGTGCACACGATCCGCCCCCGGCCACGCGAGGCCTTCCTGACCCTGGCCTTCGCTCCCGGCGAGGCCGCGCAGGTCGACTGGGGTGAGTTCGGCACCATCGCCGTGGGCGCCACCCGCCGCCGATTGTCGTTCTTCGTCATGGTGCTGGCCTGGAGCCGGCAGATGTATGTGGAATTCACCCTGTCGCAGACCATGGAGCAGTTCCTCGCGGCCCATGTGAACGCCTTCAACGCCCTCGGGGTGCCACGCAAGGTGATGGTCGACAATCTTCGTTGCGCGGTGTTGCAGCACGCCCGCGGCGAGCGGCCGCTGTTCAATCCCCGTTACCTCGATTTCGCCCGCCGCTATGGCTTCGAGCCGGTGGCGTGCGCGCCGGCCAAGGGAAACGAGAAGGGGCGAGTCGAACGCGGGGTCGGCTACGTCAAGGGCAACTTCCTCTCGGGCCTGGCGTTGCCCGGCTTCGCCGCCCTCAATCCGGCCCTGCGGGTCTGGCTGGAGACGGTAGCCAACGTGCGCCGGCACCGGGAAACCCAGCGCCGGCCGGTGGACCTGTGGACCGAGGAACGCGCCCACCGGCAACCGGTGAATCCCCGTCCCTTCGATGTCGGCCGGGTGCTGGTGGTGCGGGCGAACCGGCAGTTCCGGGTGAGCTTCGAGGGCAACCGCTATTCCGTGCCGGCCCGCTTCGCCGGCAGCCAGGTCACTTTGAAGGCCTATCCGGACCGGCTGTGCCTGTACCACGGCGAGGACTTGATTGCCCGCCATGCGCGGTCCTTCGACCGCAACCAGGATATCGAGGATCCCGATCATCCCAAGGCGCTACTGGCGCAGCGTCGCCATGCCCGGGACGCCCAGGTGTTGAAGCGCTTCTTGGGGTTGTCGCCGCAGGCGGCGAAGTACCACGCCGGCCTGCTGGAACGCCGCGGCAATGCCCTGGCCCACGTGCGCAAGATCGTGGCCCTGGCGGAAATCCACGGCGACGAGGCGGTGCGGCGGGCGATGGCCGATGCCCTGGCGTTCGAGGCCTTCAGTAGCGAGTACATCGCCCATCTGATCGAGGCCCGCAGCCGGCCCTTGCCCGAGGCCAGCCCCCTGGTGCTGATGCGACGTCAGGATGTACTGGAACTGGAATTGCCGCCGGCGGATTTGTCGGCGTATGCCCAGACGATGGGCGGGGAGGCGGGAGATGTCTGAAACCACTCTGCTGGCCCACCTGCAACGCTTGCAGTTGCCGTATTTCCTCCAGCAGTCTGCCCCCTTGGCGGCCCAAGCGGCCCGCGAATCCTGGGCCCACGGCCGGTTCCTGGAACATCTGGCCGAGGGCGAGGTGGCGCGCCGCGATGAGGCCTTGGTCGCTCGCCGGGTGAAGGCCGCCCGGCTGCCGGGGGTCAAGACCCTGGATGGCTTCGATTGGAGTTGGCCGAAGAAGATCAATCGCGCCCAGGTGCAACATCTCTTCCGCCTGGCGTTCCTGGCGGAACACGGCAATGTGATCCTGTTGGGCGGCGTCGGGGTGGGCAAGACCCATCTGGCCATCGCACTGGCCCATGCCGCTTGCCTGCAGGGGAAGGCGGCGCTGTTCACCAGCGCCATCGACATCGTCAACGCCCTGGCCGCCGCCCAGGCTACCGGCGGGATCAAGCGCGAAATGGCACGGTTGATGAAGCCCGCCCTGCTGGTGGTGGACGAGTTGGGGTATCTGCCCATCGACAAGTTCGGCGCCGACGCTCTGTTCCAGGTGATCAGCCAGCGCTACGAGCGGGGTTCGACGGTCATCACCAGCAACCGCGCCTTCAAGCATTGGCCGGAGATCTTCAACAACGACAGCACCCTGACTTCAGCGCTGCTCGACCGCCTGCTGCATCACGCCGAGTCTCTCGTTATCGAGGGGCCCAGCTATCGCATGCGCGACCAGGCCGATACCTGATTCTCTCCCCCAGCCGATCTGCCCGCTGCCGGCCCTTCCTCCAGGGTCGGCAGTTTCCCTTTGCCCTGCCACCCGGCGGTTCATTCAGCCCACTCCCCTCGGGACCACACGCCGATTTCACACCAACTGATTCAAGTCATATTGGCGGCGGCGCGGACATGAACATTCGTGCACGGGTCATAGAGGTGGTAATGCTTGATGCCGTAGCGGCCCAGCACGGGCAACCACGATGAGTTGATCTGCATGAGGCCGATGTCTTCGCTGCCATTGGCATTACGGTTCAACGCCGATGGATTGCCACTGGATTCCACCTGGATGATGGCGTGGATCAGGCGCTCATCGACCCGGTACCGCTGCGCGGCCTGGTTGATGCAAGCTTCCATATCGGCATGCGCCGGCCAAGCAAGTGCAGAGGCCGCCATGACGACCAGCAAGGAGCGCGAACGGCATGTAAACATTCGATAATGATACCGTTGCATGTGTTTGCATTTCAAGAGAAGAAGTCGCCATGTCAACTCATCGCTATGCGGGCCTGCTTCTGGCCCTCCTTGCCACCCAGTCAGTCGCAGCCCAAAGTGACCCTGCAGGACAGGGGCTGTCGGGCTTCACGGGCTTCCTGACGGGTGGCTACCAGGACGCCCGAGCCGATGTCGAATACGGAAAGCTCGTGCGCGGGGAAGCTCAAGCACTGCCGCGACTCATGACGCTGGCCCGGCAGGGCAACCCCCAGGCCCAGAACAGCATCGGCGTCTTCCTGGATCGAGGCAAATACGGACTGGCCAAGAATCCCGCACTGGCCGCGCGCTACTTCCATGCCGCCTCCAGGTCGGACCCCCTCGCCGCGTACAACCTCGGTCTGCTCTACCTGCTTGGCCGTGGCGTGGAGCAAAACGAAGACGCCGCGATGACGTATATGCGGCAGGCTGTCGCCAAGCAGCGCATCCCCCAGGCCTGCGTCCGCATCGGCCTCGATCACTATCGCCGGAAGGAAATTTCAGAGGCCAAACAATGGTTCAGGGAGGCGGCACAAGATAACGATCCTGTTGGCGCCTACTACGTTGGCCGGATGCTGGTGGAAGACAAGCGAGATTACCGAGAAGCCATGACCTGGCTGGATAAAGCCGCCGGACGCCGGAATGCGGATGCCGCACGCTTGATCGCGTATCTGTATGAAAACGGTCTGGGGATGGACAAGCACCTGGAACTCGCCGCCGGCTGGACGCTGATCCACATGGTCCTTTCCCAGAAAGGCCCAGCCTTGAATTTGCCGCACATATCGCTCTTCGGGCTGGCGGAGGACCGCATGCAGAAAGCCCGTGCATTCACCACGATGTGGCTCGGAAGCCATCCTGGCGGGGTGTTACCCGACTATGTGGCACGCTGGTCAATCTGACACGTTGATCGGAATGCCGAAGCAGAAAGCTGATTCTGATTCGGAAATCTGAAACGGCATACAACATTCGGCATCGAGCAAAACAACCGATATCCCAAAATCCGGCAGCCGGGCAATACGTACAGTCATAGGCACGGCCATGTCTTGTGAGTGATTCATGCAACCTCCTGTCAGGCAGTTGAGTTAAACAACAAGGGGAGGTGTATGAACACGCTGTGGTGAGGGGAAGCCAAGGCAAACAGCCCGCTCGGCGTCCGGGGCTGACGGGGCCGGCCTTCGCAGTCGAACAAGCCCAAGCGCCAGGAAAGAAACGACTTCCTGGCCACGTCATTCGACAGTCATGCGGTCGGGGTCGAGTGCGTTTTGCAGGTTCATGGTGGGCGATTTCCAATCTAAAACGGTGCCGCTTATTCTGCGAGTCGGACATGGAAATTCTTGTTAGGTAAATTCCCGGTGTTTGCGGAAAGGACGTACCCTTCTGCGGAAATTCAAGGGGAGTGCAAAGTTACCGTGTGCAGCGACTGGCCGACTGCGCCAAGCAGCAGGCCTGTCGGACCAGGTGTACATCCCGTTCAGTGATCGTTTTTTTGCCAAGTTAGGGAGGGAGATCATGCCCGCCATCACCGACCAGGCGCCCCCGGCCGTTGCCAAGGATATGGCTGCGCTCGGCGCCTATCTGGATCAAGCCATTCCCCGCAAGAAAGCCGGAGACAACTTGCTTATCGCCACGTGGAACCTGCGTGCTTTCGCCTCTCTGACACGGGAATGGACTGCGACGGCGAAGGACAGTCCAAAGCGGGATTTGCGCGCGCTGCTGGCCATTGGCGAAATCGTGCGCCGCTTCGATGTCATCGCCATCCAGGAGGTGAAGGGCGACCTGCGAGCGCTGCGCGACCTGTTGCGCTGGCTCGGAGAGGACTGGGCATTCCTGATGACCGACATCACCCTGGGTGGCGCGGGCAACGACGAACGCATGGCCTTCCTGTTCGACACCACGCGCCTGAAGCCCTCTGGGCTGGCCTGCGAACTCGTCGTACCGCCCGAGTGGCTGGGCGAAATCGGACCCGATGCATTGCGCCGCCAGTTTGCCCGAACCCCCTACGCGGTGAGTTTCAAAGCCGCCGACACGACCTTCATCCTGGTCACGCTGCATGTCACTTTCGGGGATCCGGCCACCGAGCGCGTGCCCGAGTTGAAGGGGATCGCCCGCTGGATGCGGGAATGGGCGAACCAGGCGAACGCCTGGTCGCAGAACCTCATTGCTCTTGGGGATTTCAACATCGACCGCCAGGGTGATCCGCTCTGGCAGGCTTTCGTCTCCACCGGCCTGGCCGCACCAGAGGCGCTGAACAAGGCACCGAGGACCGTATTCAGCGATCCTGGCAAACCGGAAACCAACAAGTTTTATGACCAGATCGCCTGGTTCCAGACCGCCGCAGGCGTGCCCAAGCTGGCAATGACTTTCCGTTCTGCCGGTTATGTGGACTTCCTGCCGTATGTCTACACGGGCATGGGCCTCAGCAAGCAGGCCATTTCCTACCGGTTGTCGGACCACTTCCCTCTCTGGGCCGAGTTTGCGTTGGCCTGAGGGATACCGGCCTGGGCATAAAAGCGTTGGATACGGTTGGGTTGGTTCGGTACCCCCTTATGCCATCAAGCGTCATTGCTGTGGAGGCTCGACAAGTGAAATGAACGGCAATATGCCGTACAATAGGGTCAGGAGGATCAATCCATGTCATCAACCACTTCTGTTACCTCTTCCACTGCCCGACTCGAAGCCCGGATCAGCACCGATCTTCATGGGATGCTCAAGCGCGCCGCTGAAATCCAGGGACGCACCATGACCGATTTCGTGGTGGCCGCTGTGCAGGCCGCCGCACAGCACGCCATCGAAGAAGCCGAGGTCATCCGGCTTTCCCGGGCCGATCAGAAGCGCTTTGCCCAGGCGTTGCTGTCGCCGCCGCCGCCCGCGCCGGCTCTGGAACGCGCCTTCGCCCGGCGTAGCAGACTCCTGCGCGCCGAGTGAGTCGCCCGCCGTTTCGTGTCGCGCCGCTCGATGCGGGGCATGACCGTGCCGTGTTCGACAGCGGTTCCGCACCGCTGGACAGATATTTCCGGGAGCAAGTCACTCAGGATATTCGTCGCCGTGTAGCCGCCTGCTTTGTGGCGCTCACCAAAGAGCGACGCATCGCCGGTTTCTACACACTGGCTTCAGCCAGTCTGCTGCTGGCTGATTTGCCGGCCAGCCTGGGAAAGAAACTCCCTCGCTATCCGACCGTGCCAGCGGTCCGCCTGGGGCGCCTGGCTGTCGATCAGATGTTCAAGGGCCAGGGGCTGGGCGGTGCGCTGCTGGCCGATGCGCTCGACCGCGCCGCCCGTTCCGAAATTGCAGCCTATGCGATGCTGGTCGATGCCAAAGATGAATCTGCTGCGGCCTTCTATTGGCATCACGGTTTCATTTCTCTGCCGGACTCGCCCCTCACGCTATTCCTGCCCCTGGCGACTGTACTGACTTCTCGATAGACCGCCCACACAGCGCGTGTTTTTTCGCGCCCCCATCGCCTCCACGTGTGGAGTGATGGGGCGTGGCTTGATTGATTTACGAACGAAAACCATAGGCTCTGTTCGCGAATGCTGTGGTCAGGCTCACGTGGTGAGCCTCATGGGGAGGAAACTGGGTGTCATGGCGCACGTGCGCCGACACATCCAGGAGTCCAACATGCGCACCCCGAACTTGAAACAGATTGTCGCGGCACTGCGGCAAATGACGCCAAGCCAGCTCAAGGCAGTTGCCACCGAGGTGGCGGCATTGGATACCCGCT
>Ga0210011_1004210_pt1 | contig 10503 bp, 8 predicted proteins | sample CryGeymeta201502_FD_183972 | JGI IMG/M metagenome (GOLD analysis project Ga0210011, IMG submission 183972) | Groundwater microbial communities from Crystal Geyser aquifers in Utah, USA - Crystal Geyser metaG 2015-02 (SPAdes) (version 2) | ecosystem: Environmental > Aquatic > Deep subsurface >...
GTTATCATTGATGAAGCTCTTCTTCTAACAAGGGAATACGAAAGTGAAGAATCAGTTGGATTTATCAATGGAATTCTAGATTCAATAAAGAAAAAGCTCCATCCCTAGGGAGGACTTCGAGATTTGGAACCTATTAAAAAAAATCGACTTCGATTGGAACTAAATGATGAATCATCTGCTTCATCAGAGCCTAAGATTTCCTTAGAAGATGATTATTTTGCACCCATACCTAAAAGAAGAAAATCAAGCGATTTGCTAGGGTTCATCTTCTGGACTACTCTCGCCTTTCTCATTGCCGCTTTGTTAGGTTTGGGTTATTGGTGGCAATTTATTCGTGTAAGTGATCAAGATGCACTTAATGAAATAGCTAACTCAAATCTACTCAGTGAGAAAAGAAGTCTCGACCAAATTTTAGAAAAACCCTATCTGCCATCTTCTCATACATCTTCTGCCTTGAACAAATGCATCCAATTGTATAGAGAGAATTATATCCAGAAAGCCTTTCTCTCTTGTGAAGAATTTTTAAACACTCCATCTTCTGATGAGGAGAAGTCGATTGCTCTGACCGTACTCGGTGTTCTATTCGATGGAGCAGGACGCTATCCACTTGCCATTGAACGCCTAGAAAAGGCAACTCGCTACGACGATAAAAACTTCCATGCCTACTACAATCTCTCTTTAGCCTTTCGTCATATGGGTAGAATAGAAGAGGCTAGGAAGGCTGCACAAAGAGCTCGAGATATCGCTCCCAATGATCCCAAGGTGGCTATGCTATCGGGTAATCTTTTCCAAGAGTTAGGTGACACAGACAGCGCTCTAAAAGCCTATAAGACAGGAATCTCATCTTCCCCTGAAGATACCTCGCTTTTATACAACCTAGCGCTTGCTCAATATAAAAAAGGAAAAATTCCTGATGCTATAGATAATTTTGAGAAGGCAATTTCGAATGATGCTAACGGAAGAGTAACAATACTCTCCCACGGTCATCTTGGCAAAATTTACTTTGATAGAGAGAATTGGCAGAGAGCCGAATACCATTTCCGAGAAGCAACACGTTTGCAGCCTGATAATGCACAAAACCAATACAATCTTGGCTTGGTTGCAATTAAGTTAGGTAAAAAAGAAGATGCAGTTGGCTACTTCAAACGTGCACTAGAAGGCGGAACCAACGAGCCAGAGGTCTATCTAAGGCTAGCTGAAGCGCTTGAATCTTTGAAACTTCCTAGCCTTGCCATACAATCTTTGAAGAAGGCCTTAGAAATCCGACCAGGTGATGTGGACGTTTTGTTCGCCTTGGGTGATCTTTATTATAAAAGAGGGGATTTGATTCCTGCTGAAGAAATCTTTCGTAAGATAGTCCAAGTCACTCCAGGGGATTCTTATACAGAAACTGCTCTAATTAATTTGGGAATTATTTTGGATGAGATGGAAAGATATCCCGAAGCCATTGATACACTAGAGCGAGTCATACAACTCAATCCTAAAAACTACAACGCTTACTATAATCTAGGTATTGCATCTGTTCATTCCGGACAACCTGCACGGGCAATCCAAGCCTGGAAGACGGCATCAGCACTTGAATCAGGAAAGAACTTCCAAGCTAGAGAAAGAATCGCAGATTACTATTCACAGAACCTTTACAATTCAGAAGCTGTGAGTGCTTACTCTTCTATCTTAGAAGACAATCCGAATGCTTATAAGATTCGTATCAAAATAGCGAAAACCTATAAGAAAATGGGTCAGGTAAGTTCTGCAGAGAAACAACTTCTGCATGTGCTGAATCATTCTGAAAGTGGTGCAGAAATGAAAGAGGCTCATAAAATTTTGGCATTGGTTTATGCAGAAAGTAAAGATCCAGTTATGGAGAAGAAGGCAAAAGAAGAAGCCTTCCGTGCTTCTCATATGGATCCCAAGGATATGGAGTCTCGCTTAGTGCTTGCTAAAATACTAAGCAATTCAGGTTCCATGATGGAAAGAGAGAAGGCAATTGACGAATTAAAAATTATTGTAAATTCAGATGTCACCCCAAAGATCGCAGCTCAGGCTTATAATCTTATGGGATTTTGCCAATATAAGAATGAAGAATTTCGTAAAGCCTTGCAAAGTTTTGATAATGCACTTTCGCTAGATCCAAGTTATACGGAAGCATATGACAATAAGAGAGTTGCAAGAGCAGCCTACGAGGATAGTTTGAGTGGTCGAGGTGGTCTGAACTGATTTTGGAATTCCAATTTGAAAGATCAGAAAAATTTCCAGATTGGATAGAAATTTGCAAGAAGACGGGTGTTCACCGCTTCTTGCCTGCCTCAACTCGTAATTATGATTCCAGTTACTTTCTGAGTGAATACAAAAATCAATACAACAAAACCTACTTTGAGGATGAGATCAATCTTCGAAGTATCGCCAAGCAAAGATTAGATCTTCTTAAAAGGATTTTTCCAGGAAAACTGGATAGCAAGAATCCTTTGAGACTTCTTGAAATTGGATCGGCTACTGGATTTTTTCTAGATGAAGCCAGAAAATTAGGTTATGAAGCCCAAGGAATTGAGATTTCAGAGGAAGCATCGGAGTATGCTCTAAAAAATTTAAAATTGGATATTTGGAAGGGGAGCTTTGTCGATTTTCCAGAAAATGGAAAATTTGATGTAATTGCGAGCTTTTTCACCCTAGAACATATGTCCCAAATTGAAGCTATTTGGCAAAAAATTGCCAATTTACTAAAACCTGGCGGAGCCTTACTGGTAGCCTTTCCGAGTTTTTACGGTCCAACCTTCCAGACCAACGCACCAGAATGGTTCAAAACTCACCCCGAAGACCATTTTTTTGACTATGATCCTAGATCGATTCAAAAATTATTGAAAGAGTTAAACTTTGATGTGGTATTCCAGATGCCATTATCTTTCCATCCGAACCGAGATCGTGGATGGAGGGGCAGATTGCCTCTATCAATTTATAAATGGATCTCGAAAATAACTTGTTACGGTGACACTATGCAGACCGTCGCAAAGAAGAAAAACTAAAGAAAACAAATATGCAATTCACTGAATTAAACCTTAATCCCATCCTACAAGACAATTTGAAAAATGCAGGATTTATCGAACTAACAACTATCCAAGAAAAGGCGATTCCTTTTGCTCTAGAAGGTAAAGACATTGCAGGGCTCGCCCAAACGGGAACTGGTAAGACTCTTGCCTTCCTAACACCTGCCATCCATGAAATTCTCACTAGCCAACCCGATTCGGGGCTACCTTCTATCTTAGTTCTTGCGCCTACCAGAGAACTCGTATTGCAGATATCAGGTGAAGCGAATAAGCTTCTCAAAGATACAGACTATGGTGTAGCAACCATCATTGGCGGAACCGATTATAAATCCCAAGAACAAGACTTGGTGAAAAATCCTGGTGTGGTTGTTGCAACTCCTGGACGATTGATTGATTTTGTAAAGTCAAGAAGCCTAGATCTTTCTCAAGTAAAGACTGTTGTCATAGATGAAGCGGACAGAATGTTCGATATGGGTTTCGTTCAAGATCTAAAATATGTCTTTCACAAATGCAAGGATAGAAAGCAGACCATGCTTTTCTCAGCCACTCTTTCTTCTGAAGTAATTCGACTTGCTTACAAATACTTAGATGAACCAGTCGAAGTTCAGATTGATCCTGATAAAATTATTTCTGAACGAATTGACCAGAGACTGTATCATCTTGGTAGAGATGAGAAATTGTCTTATTTAACAAATCTTATTTTATCAGATACTATGGAAGGACTTGGAATTATTTTTACAAATTACAAATCAAATATTCCAATGATCATTCGTACGCTTCATAAGTATGGAATTTCTACAGCAGGACTTTCTTCTGATTTTGATCAAAAGAAAAGAATACGACTTCTCAAAGATTTTAAACTCGGAAAATATAAAATGATGGTAGCAACAGATGTTGCTTCGCGCGGTATAGATGTAGAAAATATTGAAGTTGTATACAATTATGATCTTCCTTCAGATTCAGAAAACTATGTTCACAGAATCGGAAGAACTGCACGTGCAGGAAGAAAGGGTAAGTCCATTTCCTTTTGCTCTGAATCCGACTACAATGAGTTAGAGCGTATAGAGAAATATCTAAAAGGGAAAATCCCAACTGATCAAATCAATGAAGATTATCTGATTTTTCCTAAGGGTGAATTCACTGCATTCGAAAGTGATGATCCAGCAATTACCAAAAGTCTGAATGAGAAACCTAGTTTTTCTAAGGGTACAGGTAAGGGTGGTAAGCGAGACAGAAATCCAAGAGGCAATACTAGGGAACACAAACCTAGAGAACATGAAAAGTCTGTTCGACCTCTTGGTTCTGAATCAACAAGTAAAGAAAAATCCACATACACTAAATCTAAGTCTGAAAATCCAAGAAACAAAAGAAATTCTGCTTCAGCTAACAAACCATCCTATGCAAACAAGGGCAACAGTAATGCCGATAAATCAAAAAGGAATCTTTTTGATATTGAAGAAACAAGACAAAATAATCTATCGAAAAAGAAATCAATTTGGTCCAGGTTCAAAAGTCTTTTTGGCTACTAATATGCTTTCTTATTAGTTTACCGATTTATTCTGAATCGGTAAAACTACCTCTCAGGGGAAAATACTCCTATCTCGCTTTAGATGAGATCCAAAAAATTTTTCCTGAACTTACAATCAATAGCAATGATCCAATACAAATAACTTCTATTAAGGGTAATAGTAAAGAGATTCGAATTCGCACGGGTTCTTCTTTCTATGTCTTAGACGGAACTATCAACAAGATTCAATTGAAAATTCTAAGCTCTCGAGGCAAGACTTACATTCCTCCAGATCTTGTAGAAGCAATACTAATGAATCTAATTGAGTACGAAGTGTTCTACCAATTTGCTGATACACAATTGGTATTAGAAGTTAGAACTAAGGATGCTGGCAAAAGTTTTCTACCTGTAAAGGCTGTTGTGATTGATGCGGGTCATGGAGGTAAGGATCCAGGAACATCCAGCAAGAAGGGAAAGCATGAAAAGGACATAGCCTTAGCAGTTGCGAACCAATTGTACGCAGCGATTCGAAAGACCTATCCCGAAATGGTAGTCTACCGTATTCGTAGCAATGATTCTTTTGTTCCCTTAGATGAGAGATCTCAATTAGCGAATAAACTTTTAATCGATGTCAAAGAGGCAATATTTATTTCTCTGCATTGCAATGCCTCTCTTTCTGAAAAACCATCAGGCTATGAAATTTATTATTTATCTCAAACTCCTACAACGGAACAAGCTAGAGAGACAGCTATCCTAGAGAACAAAATTCTTAATTCTAACTATGGACAACCAGTGGCAAATATCCAAGCAGGGATGATGTCCAGTTTGGTACAAAGGCGTTCAAGAAAGCTTGCTTCCACTCTTGATTCACATTTAAATAAGGGAATTGGCAGATTGATACCAGCAAGAGGAATTAAAAAGGCAGATTTTTCTGTATTGCGTGGATCGCTAATGCCTGCAGTATTGATTGAAATGGGATATTTGTCGCACCCTAAAGAATCTGTTTTTCTAGAATCTAAAAAGGTTCAATCGCGACTTGTAAAAAGTATTCTGCAAGGCATTAAGGATTATGGTGATGGAAAAGATTAATTTTAAAGATAGATGGAATGGTTTTAAAAACGAGGTAGGTAACTATTCAAATAAGGTAAAAGAATTTTCAGTTAAGCATTGGACTCGGTTTTTTAACATCGCTATTGAAAAGAACAACACAAATATTCGTAAATATCTTATGCTCTATTTTGCCTGGATTGGATTTTTACTCTTTGTTAGCTTTTCCTATCTTGTAGAAAAAAATCCTTTCTCCTTACTTATCCCCTTTAACGTATTTGCTCTTCCTTTGCAAGAATCAAGAACACTTGCTAAAATCTATGTGTCTGATGGAGAAAAAAATATATTCGCTTCCGATAGACTTGTCTATCTACAAAATTCTATCAAAGATGATATTCGAACTCTACTTGCTGAAATTTCTAGACCACCGTATTTTTCTAACCTAATTCAAGTAGAAGATAAAATCGCAAGTTCTAAGCTAAAGAGACTGCCCAATCTTTCTATAGCCTTAATTAGTATTTGGGTTCAAGATAAGGGTAAGGTATTGATTCTTGATTTTTCATCAAATGAGATTGAGAGAGAAATGGCAAAATACCGTTTTCCCAAATCTTCTTATGATGTTAGTGATGAGGAAGAAGAGCAGCAAGAGCAGTCTTCTATTGAAAGTTATTATTCTGCACCATCGAATTTCATTGATGATAAAACATTAAAAGAAATTGAAGCAAAGAAATTTACTGTCTTGGGTTTGGTTGTCGATTGTATGGAAAATACAATTTTTGACCAATATAGTAATTTGGAGAAAATCATATTTAAAATTGATGGTAGAGATGTTGAGGCGAAAGGAATATTCGAACATTTTGAAAAAGACCGCGTGCGGGAAAATAAATGAAAAATAAAAAAAATCTAATTCTTATAATTTCATTATCTTTTTTGACCCTTAGCATTCAAGCTGGGGAAGTCTCCCCAACTATGAAAAATATTTCTAAGTTCAATGAAGATAGAATCATTTTCCATTTTGCAAATTTTATAGACCAAGATGGGAATCGTATAGGTAATTCCAGTTCGAATTTAGATCCATCCTTGGCGAGTTTAGTTGTTATACGAGATTCACAAACCTACATATTTCGAGATGGCTATGATGATAGATCAGAAGTTTCAGCTAGACTAAAAGAATACCAGAAGCAGGTTTCGAATTATCGATCGCGTCGAGCCTTCTTAAAAGAGTTCCGAGATATTGTAGACGAACGCGAGAAGCTTTCTAAAGTTGCTGATGACTTCAAAAGAAGAAAAGATAATTCAAAGTATCATCTTCACTCTCTTTACCTTAAATATGATTCTATCTATAAAACAATTGCCTTAGAAAAGAAAAAAGCAGTTGCAGAAGAATACCGACAAAAGAAATTTTCTGGAGAAAATAGTCCACGTCATATCACCGCCATTGAGAACTTAGATTCTATATCTAAAGAACAAGATGCACGTGCTGAGTTTTTGGAAAAAGCACTTACAGAAGAAATGAATGCTAAAGAAAATAAAACCGAGGGATCTCAATCAGCTTCCAAGCAAGCAGTCGGTCAAGCCGAGGGTCTGGAAGAGGCTGAATCAAAGAAAGAAAATTCTGCCCGTGTCGAAACTGCCTTATCTCCAGCAGCTAATCCAGGAGAAATCAACACTAGAAATTTCTACACTCAGGTTGCTGATGGAATCGTAGATTATTTTTCTTATTCAAGAAATGCAAGAACAATTGATTTAGAAAAGAAAGATACCGAAACAGCCAAAACTGTTTCTGAAAAATACAGCAATCTTTATAATACGATGGTAGAACGATTGATCTCTGCCCATTTAAAAAAGTTAAAGTATTTGTATTCAAGAAAGAATGAAACAGGTTCGAAGACAGTTACAGAACTGAACCCAGCAGGAAATGGAAAGAGAATCATATTGGTTTCTAATGATAATACGAGATACTCTGTGGAAGATTGGGATGGTGATGGTATCACTGAAACATTTGAAGTTAGTAACCAAAGCTATAATATGCAATACGCATCTGATTCAGCCAATATTATCGGGATGTATAATTGCAATAAGGTGAAACCCTGTGATTTAATCCAGTCTTTGGCCTCGGACTTAGAAAATGGAATAGGAATTGAGCTATCTTCTGTGCAAACTTTAGGAGCAGACAACGTTATTCTTGGATCTGAAGATGAACTACTTAAAGATTGGGAAGAGCTTCTCAAAAAATAAGTTAATATTTTCTAATTAAAAATGAATAATACTTTCATCTTAAGAAATAAGCATTACTTATCTAAATTTAGATATAATATATGTTAGTTTATTTGAATTGATGTTCTATTGTTTCTTAGTATTAATTTTGAGAATAAGAGGGGCTTTTTATGAGAAATGTTTTATTTATAGGGATAGTATCTCTGATGATATCGTGTTCGGTTACATCAAATGCATCGGTGCTTGAGAGGAAAGGTCAGAAAGCTACGATCTCACTGGATGAGTTTAAAAAGGTAAAATCCAAACTAGAATTTCAAAAAATTACAGCTGCTGATTGGGAAGTGGATCGTGCAGGCTTGATTGACCTTTCTGATCCCAAATCAAAAGCAGCTGGTCTGAGTGATGAAACACTAGAGCCTATTCAAATTTATTTTTACACTATTGATCATCCAACAGCTGGAAAATTTATTATTGATACAGGTCTAGCTGACCTTTTCAAAAAGGATCCGAGTGAGTGGCCGATATCTAGTTTAGTTGCCTCAGCCATGAATACGGATAAACTTACAATTAAGGTAACACTTGGTGAATGGCTTAAAAAGCAAAATAAACCTATTAACGGTGCCTTTCTGACTCATATGCATATGGATCATATTATGGGAACTAGTGATCTTTCTGATGAAGTTCCGATTTACACTGGTCCAAATGAACCAACTGCGAAAAACTTCCTCAATCTTTTTGTAAAAGGAACTACAGATAACTTACTGGGCGAAAATAAAATTTTAAGACAATTGGAATTCTCTGAAGTAAATACAGAATTTGGTTTAGCGACTTTAGATCTATTTGAAGATGGAAGTTTCTTGGTATTTCATAGTCCGGGTCATACGCCAGGAAGCCTTGCATTTTTGATCAAAGCAAAAGATGGAATTCATCTAGTATTAGGTGATACTTCTCACACAAAATTTGGTTGGGAACAAAATGTAACACCTGGAAGCTTTACTTCTGATCGAGAAGAAAACCGCAGGAGTCTGAATGCACTGCAAGATCTGGCTAAGAAAATTCCTGGAATTCAAGTTCATCCAGGACATCAGTCACTTTAAATTTTTACTTTGTTGGTTTACTTTTAGAGGAATTTTGAAATAAGGCTAAAAATTTTCCGTAGCCTTCTTTCTCTAATTTACTAACAGGAATAAAACGAAGTGAGGCGCTGTTCATACAATACCTAAGTCCAGTAGGTCTGGGGCCATCTTCAAATACATGACCAAGATGGCTTTCACCATGTTTTGATTGAACTTCGATTCGTTTCATTCCCCAAGAAGAATCTACATGGTAGACAATCAGATCATTCACTAAGGGTTTGCTGAAGCTGGGCCAACCTGTTCCCGAATCGTATTTATCTAAGGAACTAAATAAGGGTTCTCCAGATACAATATCAACATAGATTCCTTCTTCTTTATTGTCATGGTATTCATTGCGAAAGGGTGGCTCGGTGCCTTCTTCCTGTGTTACTTTAAACTGCATAGAACTCAGTTTGGTTTTTAAGGAATCCTTAGCAGGCTTCTTCCAATTTTGCGGAGCATCCCAATTTATCTCAGATTTAGGAAGCTTTGAAGTAACTGAATCTGCATCTTTTGAATCTTTACTTTCAATTTGGCTGCAATTAAAAATAGAAAAAAATCCAATGATGAATATGGTAAAAATTAATTTGTTCATATGCTACCTCTTTCGTTTTATTAATAAAAAAGTTACAATTCTATCGATATATTACTTTGCTTCCACCCACATATCATGGTTTTTAATCAGCTCAACTAATTTCTCATCAGCAATATCTTCGGGAACATTTTTCATGATAATTTCTTTCCCTTTATAAAGATGAACCTTTCCAGGAGCAGCACCTACATATCCAAAATCTGCATCCGCCATTTCCCCAGGACCATTGACTATGCAGCCCATAACTGCAATCTTTACTCCTATCAAATGATTCGTTCGCTTTTTGATTCTTGCTGTAGTATCTTGAAGATCGAATTGTGTTCTTCCACAAGATGGACAAGAAATATATTCTGTTTTTGTTAGACGAAGCCTTGAACCCTGCAGAATATCATAGGTAAGACTTAGTTCTTCGAATATTTCACAAGGAAAACTGATACGTAATATATCTCCGATACCATCAATGAGTAAACCACCTAGACCAATGGATGCCTCATACAATGCATCTTCTTGGTTGCCGTGAACAGAAGATAGAGAAATTGGATAATCATAATTTGACAAGAAAGAGCTTAGCTTGCGGTAATCTCTTGTTAGATCAGAACTCTCTAAACTAAAAATAGAATTCGAAAGTAACCATTTTTGAATATCTTCGAGAATTTCTGGTATTCTAGAAAATTCGGATGGTTTGATGATCCACTCTATGCTTTTGTTTTCTTTATGAAAACTGGAGATTGCTCCAAGAAAGATTTCTTTTTCTTCTTCACTTCCAAAGTGCGGATAGTAAGATACCCATTTATCAAAGGCTAATAATTGGGATAGTTGGTCATGAATTTGGTTTGCCATCTCTCCCTGCAAGAGAAAGGAGAATGCAGCCGGTACAATTTCCTTGTTTCTAAGTGTTGCTAGTTCATTTAATTCGGTTTCATTTCGTATCGTAAAATGCAAAGACTCTGGTAGGATAGAGAGGGGGGCAGCCTTTAGAAAGAG
>Ga0210011_1004220_pt1 | contig 10488 bp, 3 predicted proteins | sample CryGeymeta201502_FD_183972 | JGI IMG/M metagenome (GOLD analysis project Ga0210011, IMG submission 183972) | Groundwater microbial communities from Crystal Geyser aquifers in Utah, USA - Crystal Geyser metaG 2015-02 (SPAdes) (version 2) | ecosystem: Environmental > Aquatic > Deep subsurface >...
AAAATTGGAGATTTTTATAAATTTTATAAAATTTTATAAAATTTTTTTATACTTTTATAAAATTTTTATAAATGTTTATAAAATTTTTTTTATGCGTTTTATAAAATTTTATAAACGTTAGTAGAAAGTACTATGATTTATCGGCTGTATCATTACGTTGTTATTAAAATTTATAAAAAATAAGCCGCTACAAGTTGTGTTTTACACCACGTTTAATTTACCGTACTTAAACGATTACTTGTATGCTAGCGGTACAAACATCTTGTTACAGCCGGTAATCTATATAGGTTACTTATAAAAGTTTAATATAATTATAATTTACCCTATATTAATGTTGCTATAAAATTTTATAAAATATTGTTTAACCTTTTTATAAAATTTTATAAACAGTACTGTGTCCGTTGTTATGTAACACCATACATTCTTGCGTTGTTATTAAAACTTATAAAAAAGAATCCGATAACAGCAATACTTAAGTTGTTGTACGTAAACGTTTGTTTGTATACTAACATTGAAACAGCTTGCTGCAGCGGGTAGTGGGCAGCTATTATTTATAAAATTTTAATGATTGTCGTATTTTACCGTACGTAACATTACATTTTTGTATATGACTATAAAAATAAGTGTTTACGTATGATAAATTACAATCTACGGTGTTGTTGTTATAAAATTTTATACTTTGTGTTTTATAATTTTTATAAAATTATGCAGACGTTAACAGTTACGTGTATAATTTAAACGACTACAAACCACTGTTTAATACGGGTCACGTATAAATAAACGTTGTATACATTACATTACAACATGATGTTTACAATACTTTATAAAACATGTATTATGATATTTATAAAAACACATGTTTATTACCCTTAAAAACACGTAAGGCATTACACAATACATGAACGCGTATTACATACTGTCTATCGTAAGCATACTACGTTATTTATAAGTTAATACTAACGTTTATGACAATACGTAATTATAACGATATCTTTCCAAATAATTATGAAGTACATTTGTGTACAATAATACTAAAATACGGAAGCATAAAAACAACGTAGCTGTACAGGAATAACATCATCATACGTACGGTCTTGTATAAGATAACGTTAATCGTATTACATCGTATGTGTTATACCATTTCACATGATGTGTTGGTTATATCACGTTACACTTACTATTTTAGGAAAGTATAATACTTACGATATACGAGAAATCTTTCCTGCATTACTAAGTACATTTAATTATATGTAAACATACAACAATAAAACAAAACGTATGCTAGTAATACGATTACATATTTGTATTATAATAATCACACTATACGTATATGTATATGTATATAACGCAATACCCACTAGTGTATGCAACGTATTATATGTGATATAAATATAATATTTGTTTATCATTGTTGTTGTTTACAACAACGTTAACGTTATTATGTCTTTAGGAAAGGTATTATGTGCACTTATATATTTAATCAAACGTGTTTTATAGTATTACATTGTTTAATTTACAAGTGTACCTGTTATGTGTTTCACCGTATGTGATTACATAGTTGTAAATTCTTAACAACAACCATACTTTATAGCCGGTAAGTAACACCTTTTAAACAACAGTTACTTACGATAATGTTTGTAAATTTTATAAAAAATTTTTTGTAGAAGTTAACCCTAAGGATTTTTATAATATGCTTACAAACTTATATACGGATAAACTGTATGCACTTACCCGTAGTTGTCTTGTATCGATTTTTGTGGTTTTGCACTGGATGATTATGTTATAACTTCATGGAAAGGTACAGTACTATGACAACATATAATGTGATTTTTATAAATGATACGATAATAACACACACTATACATGGTAGTAGTAATGTAATCACTTAAACACAACAAACTTAATTAATTGTTACGTTGTAAACTTTACAACTACTATTACAATACGTTTGTTTGTTTAATATACATGTTTTTTTATTTATTGGAAAGGTTACACCCAATAGGTGTTACTGTATTAAAATACACCGCGTTATGTATAGTAACATAAACGGTGTTAATGTTTGTATTTAAACGTACACATTAGGTTTTATAAAATATTATGTGTATAATATACAATGCTATGTAATGCGTACATAAAACTTTCCGGGGAGAATTATCTATTTACAACAAAATAAATAAACGTTAGTTATAATACCATGTACTATGAAATTAACGTTCTACTATATAACTCTTTTGCTACATAGAATTGTTTGCACATGTAATATGTACTAATATTTTGCTTACCTTTATAATTGTTTGTTTGTTTTGTTGTTACGACAACTGCGTTTTTAAAATTTAGGAAAGGTACTGTACATGAGTATAATACTTACATATGTGATATTGCGAGGTACACAATACGTATCACAATTTTTTATATAAATACATACAAAAATAAAAGTAAAGCCCATATAGTGTAACGTTTACATATTACACGTTAAGTATACGTATACAGTAACCAATATAATATCACGTGTGTACCTTCTACCCTTTTAGTAATAGTTTAAGTATACGTGGTTAGCATTATACATAGGACTGTTACCTTTTCTAGTATAACGTGCTAACTTATTGACCGTAGTAATAATAAAAGCAAAACATGTATTACCTTGCATGCATAATTATAATTAATACATATGTATACTATGCAGTGTATTAATGCTTTGTATAGTTTGTTATACTATAACAATAAAGTTTATCGTATTTAATAGTACATCTACTTATTTTTTAAAAACATTACGTGTGCACGCCATTTCTTAGGAAAGTTATTACCTGTTTATTTACGAGGTAGTATAATTGTATTGTTCTCATGTAAGTTATAAAAGTTATAATAAACGTTCTCTATAATTACGTATGTGTGTAACGTGCTAGCACATACGCTAGTACCTAGTACTTTTAAATTTATTTATTAATATGTTCACATTATTAAAATACAAATTAATCTATAAATCTTTACCTGGTACTGTACTATGCGGTAAACCTACTACAAAAGGTATTGTAGGAAGGTTACGTGTATGTTAAGTTAACTACACAGTACGCCGTAAGAGTTAAAAATATACACAATAGATCGTGAAGCACCCGGGCTTCGATAAATATTACGTAAATGAATAAGGATCTTAAACACAGCGTTTATCTTTCCACGTAATGCGATAGAACATACCTGTCTGTTATTATTATATGTATATACATAGACACTATACGTATGTAAGTAAGTACGTGTATCCACTATACCTTTCCTTTATGTATGCTACATGTATAACGCATACGTATACCAAACAAAACACAAACTAATAATTGTAAGTATAATAACACCACACTAGGTTATTACAATCTTTTTAAACGTTTATAGTTTACAGTAATGTGCTGCACATATAAGTTTTATATATCGATGTCGTATACAGATAAGTTTAAATGGTTGTAAACCTTTCCTAAAAATTTTAGTAACACATATCATGTAAACAACAAACAATCCGACAAGGGTTATAAATGTAGGAGTATATGCTTTACGTACAAACACAGAGTGTATTAAACTATTTACGTAATGCATGTTGTCTATTACGTACTTACGCATTTAATGAATACTAGTACGCAATAATTTAAAATACGTGCAATTATCCCATATGTGTATAGAATACACACATGATATTTTTATACTTCACAAACACGTATTAACAGTGTATGTGTATCAATTGTAATATTACCACTTTATTAGCGTAACAACTGTTACAATGCATCACACATGTAAATACTATAAAAAATGTGCAATACATATTGGATGATTTTATAATGTTTTTTTGTGTTGGTGTAAGTTAAACTATATTTTAGTATCTTACAGGAAAGGTGAACAACTTTAAAGCATATAAGTGTACAACACATTTTTAATAGCTTATACATGACGTGTGTAAGCCTTTAAAGATACATTTCATTGTAATATTGAAATGTGTGTATTATTATTTAAGTTTAATGTTAATGCATGCACGATTTTGTGTGTATGTACTTCCCAGTGCACAATAAAAATGATTGGACGTATATAACTATACGATATTAGTACTTCACACAAATAGTTAGTTATAACATACTTAGTATAACGTGTTATGTGTAAAGGACTTTCCATTGCATACATGTATGCATACACGGTGTATTTCTTAGGAAAGGTTCCATAGTATTGTATATAATACATACGTACGTTTTTAGTAAACAACATAAATGTGTAATATCGTAGGATACGGCACATAAATATAATGCGGATACAACACCTTTCCTAAGTAATGTACTACGTTAACACTTACTGTAGACTTCAAAAAACCAGAAAAGCATTAAATGCACGTAAACTACGTTTTAAAATTATAATATTCTAAAACATAACAATACTAAACGTAAAAGATTAATAATAAAAACTGTAGTCCCGTTACGTGTCTATCGTGATTACAACAGATAATGTTATGCGTATGACAATACATACACTACAAGGATGTTACTACAAATAAAATACGTACTTAAATTATTACAATAACTAATTTATTAGAATACGTTAGACGACTTTCCTATAAATGTTGCTTACTATTATAATACAAAAAACAATTCACAACAACTACGTATTATTGTGTAGTAGTTAAGTTATATTATAAAAAGTTTACTAAGAATAATCTTTCTAAGGTAATTTGTATGTAGTTTACGTTACATATAATAATTTTTGTATAGGGTGACATGATACCTACGTAAAAGGCTAAACGATAATGTATCACTTTTAACGTTTACGTTATACGATGTTACTTCAATGCAATTTTACTATGCAAAGCATGTTATCTGCTACCAGCACCTTTCCGGTTAAAATTATTGTCACGTGTGTATCATATCAAAACAAACCTATGACATAAAAGCTTTACGAGGATAGTCAATGCATTTAATACTAATAATATGTATACATTTAAAAAAATTTTATAATTATGTATATATTAATATGTAATGTAGTTAATTGTTACTATGTAATCACATTACCTATGGTGACGATACGTTGTACGTAAACCTTTCCTAATAACACTGGATGTAACAACACGTACAGCATCAATAAAAATGTTAGAACAACTACAAAAATAAAGCGTATCATAATGTATAAACGTATACAAATACATATACGTGTAACGTACATTAAAATATAAAATTTATTTTATTACGTTTAATACCATATACTGCATTACATTTTCTTTCGTTGTATGTATTTATACATACACAATTGATAACACTACCTTGGAAAGATATTACTATAAGTGAATGCACATAGTTATTCACAATAAACTTAAATATAGTTATTGTATTTTTAATAACCTACTTACGGTGTATAACTTACGCGGTGTATGCAATAACAAACCTATACAGATTCTGTTATAAAGTTACATTTCCTGTGGTATGACCAAACAAATAATGTAATACACATGTACGTGTTATACGTGTGTATAAACTTAATACAATTTATGTACATGCATTCGTACAAAATAATTAAAATAACGTAACGTACACGATTTCATTGTACTAAAGTGTAACCTAACTGTAATGTGCCAGCTACGTACACAGATCTTTCCACAAAATTTGTAGGCCTACATGAAGCCACAACACCGTGAAGCACATGTAAGCGTAGAACGCCTATTATTATAATTACAGTACTATCTACTAATACGATGTATATTAAATTACTAAATTACCGTTTTTTAATTTCACGTTTTTGAAGGTTGTTTATACCACGCGATAGTAACACTTACAGGAAAGGTTTTTATAGATGCTTACTATTATACATAAGGGATACGGTTTCCATCCGGTTATAGCATTTAATACACGTAACCTACAGGTGCTACCTTTCCTATATGTTATGACACATATAATAGTATCGTCTGCAACGGAATATAAGATCCTAAACATATTATCGTATGTAATATACTGTAATAAAGTTATATAATTATAAACGAACACTTACAGTATATAAATAACTATATGAGATGAGGATTAATAAAAACTTTTATTATAGTCAGCTATTATCATTTTGTATGTATTAATGCATGCACGTATTTACTAAACCTTTCCTAGACATGTATTGTACATATAGCATAAAAACGAATAAACAACCCATCCAAAGACGTATGTATTACTTACTAAAAATAGATCTTTAAAAGCGGAGTAATTACGCAATACATAAAGTACTTCACATACAACTCCTTAATGCATACTATATAAAAACCTTTCCTAGTAGTGTATCTACATATGGTGAATTACATTACACAAAACATAAAAGGAAAGAACGAAATTAAACACGCATACTTATAATTTTAAGTATTAGTGTCTTTTCATTTTATATCATCTTTTTTTAATATTGTTAATACATATAATGTATATATAAGTTTTATAATATGGATAAACATTACATAACTGAATGATATACATCATGTGGTGTAGTACGTTTAAGTAATCACCGTACAAACATAACTGTTTTAAAAATAAAAAAAAATGTAACAGTAATAAAATTATAAAACTTTTTTAATTACACACGTTACGTTTTTTGTTTGTTTTTGTACGTACGTATGATTATGCTTTACTTTATTGGAAAGGTTAATACATTACCTATCACGTATGGTAGGTGTTGTTGCATGTATGATACGTTTACCACGCCTTAATTATGTATAAACGGAAAGGCGTGTGTAATAGGACTAGGTCTTAAATAATGTACGTATGCATATATCATACTAGTATAGTCGTAATATTTAAAATTTATTAAATTTTCAGTACTGTTTTTTTACGTGCATGTAATATTAACATACTAAGCAATGGAAAGATTGTATTACTAACAATGTTAATACAAGTATAACGTAAAAAAATAAAAAGCTCTATGTGTAGTGGTTTGTAGCATAGTGTATGTATTATTCAGTATTAACATGTAGTATAAGTTTAATGCCGTATTTAATAATATATAAAAGCGTTAAACGCGTGAAACCTTTCCAGCATGTATTTGTAATTTATATAACATACCCATATAAATACAGGTAAGCATATTACTTATTAGTGCTAGTTGGAACCTTATTTAGTGTATAATAAAGCATAGTATGTTTACGTACGTAAATAAACAGGATGTAACAAAATATAAGATACATCTATTACATAACACTATTACTATACATTTTTAGGAAAGATACAACAACATAGAACCTTTCCTACGTGTAATAATTCTGATACCTGTATTAAAACATCTCACAACAACAAGGTTACTGTACGCGTAAGCCTTTTATTACATAAATACTAAATAATGTCATAATTAAATTTTACATACTTGGAGTATGTTTATTACTTACAATAATAGTTTGTAGAGACATCATACCATATAGATATTGTGATACAAAAATGCACAAGAGTGTAAGCGCACTGTCAAAGGATTACAACCTTATAATATCTATAGAAAAAAACATAACGTAGTTGTGTAACCTTTCCGTGGCATCTCCCGATTTGTATACGTTTAACAAATCAAACACAACAAAAGCTTATACAGTGCTAAAATGTATCATATGAAAAAACGTAATACTTTTACATTATAAATATTATGGGATAAGTGTAAGTCCTATTAAAAAATAGAATGATACCAACGGCATAACCATACCACATTTTATTAATATCGTCATGTGATGTTATGCACAATTATGTAAGTGCCCTTATACATATACAGTGTAGTAACGTATCCACAGTAAAAGGTAATTACTACTTTATAGCCTATATTTGTTACATATAAAATGTAATGTTGCACAACGTAAGGTTATCATAGTTAAACCGTTATAAATAACAATTGTAAATTACTGGCTGTATCCAGTGATTTTCAACAATACAGTAAGACAAGTATTTAAATACGGTGAAATATGCATTCTATAAAACGCAATTTTTAACGACTTAGTTTTTATAAAGTTCACTAACGATGCGATGCTACAACTAATAAAGTATAGTTGTATATAATAACGTTTATAAAATTTTATAAAAATTATAAAACACAAGGTATAAACTTTTACAACAGTAATAATACAAGTTATAATTTCTCGCACATAAACACTTATTTTTACATTAATGTACAAAATGTAACGCTACGCAGCGTAAAATATAACTTCATTAAAATTTTATAATGAGTAGTTATAAACTACCGGCTGTATTAAGCTATTTTTAATGTTAACCTATAGACAAACGTTTAAGTGCGATAAATAAAACATGATGTAAAACACGACTCTTACCAGCTTATTTTTTATAAATTTTAGTAACGATGTAATGATACAGCCGGTAAAGCATAACACTTTATAATAACGTTTATAAAATTTTATAAAACGCATAAAAAAAATTTTATAAACATTTATAAAAATTTTATAAAAGTATAAAAAAATTTTATAAAATTTTATAAAATTTACGAAAAGCTCCAATTTTCGAAAAATGAGGTCGGACAGAAAATTTTTGGGAAATTTGCAAAATTTATACAACTTTTATAAAAAGTTATAACCTTGCATAAACTTTGTATAAATTTATAAATTTAATGATTTACCGGCTGTAGCAACTTATAAATTTTATAAAATTTATATAAAATTATGATAAATTTTAGTAAAATTTACAAAATTTTCGTAAGGAATGAGAAAATTTTCGTAAGGAAAGTTTTTTTTGCAAAAAAGTGCAAAAATTTTCGTAAGGAATGAGCAAATTTTCGTAAGGAAACTCTTTCCTTACGTTTTTGGGAAAATTTCCGTAAAAATTATGATTTACCGGCTGTAGCGACTTATAAAATTTATAAAATTTGTTAAAATTTTTGTGAAAAAGTGCAAATTTCGGAAATTTCGGAAATTTGCGCGCGCACTTTTTTTTTCGGGGGGAAAAAAAGTGTAAAAAAGTGCTTTTTTCTCTGTTTCTCGGCCGGAAAATGACGTGCATTTTTTGTAAATTGATGTTTTTTCGATGATTTTTGGACAAAATTTGGACACTTTTTTCCCGAAATTTTTGCAAAAAAGTGAAATTCACCAAAATTTGACAAAAAAATGACAAAATTTGCACAAATTTTCCCCGAGTTTTCCCTCCGAAATTTTTTCGGGGAAAAACGCTGTTTTCGCTCTGTAGCGACTTATAAAAGTTATAAATTTTATTGAATTTTCGTAAGGAAAATCCCGAATTTTGCAAATTTGCAAAATTTCGGGAAATTTTTGTGCACTTTTTTTGCACTTTTTTTCCCAGGGGGAATTTCGGGGGTTTTTTCGCTGTTTCCGCTTCTCAGCGACTTACAAATTTTGCAAAAAAAAGTGCAGATTTTGTTTTTTTGTAAAATTTTGCAAAAAAAAAAGTGTTTTTTAGAGTGAAAAACAATAGCCCCCGACGTGCCCCCCGAAATTACATGACGTGTTTTTTCACACTTCGAACTTTTTTTTCGGGCAACTCTCTTTTTGCATTTTCGACGCATTTCTACAGAGCGAAAATAGCTCCGAAAAAAAAATATGACTTTTTTACACAAAAATTTGTTTCCCCTATAGGCCCCTTGTTGCGCAGGGGGGGGTCAGTTTTCCTTACGTTTTTTTCCTTAGCAGTTTCAGCACAAAAAATGACATTTCAGAAAAAAAAATTAAATTTTTTTCCCTACTTTTTTATAGGGAATGAAAGTAGGGGAGGAGTCGATGTAATACCCTGGCTTAGCACTTTGTAAAAACAGCAAAATCGAAGGTTATGTGCTGAAACATCAAAAAAACGAAATTTTGCTCGGGAAAAAAAAGTGTGCAAAAGTGTATTTACCGTACGGAAACGTGTATTTTTTTTATAAAAAAAAAAGTTTGATTTATCGCACTCAGAATTGCGTCGTTCTATTTACCGGCTGCAAACAGGTGTGCACTTTTTCGAAAAAGTGTCATTTTTTCGTCAAAATCAGGGATTTTCGGGGAAATTTAGGGACAAAAAAATGTAAAATGGCACAAAAACCCTATGTTTTTTCAAATTTCGTCAAAAAATTTTTATCTTCTCCTTTTTTGACGAAAAAAATGCAAAAAAAACTTATAGTAAAAAACAAACGATTCCAGCCGGTAAATCATTAACGTTATAAAAATATTTTTATGCGTCGTTTAAAACACCGTACTTAAACAAGGATTTTATGTTATGCTTTTTTATAAGGGTTTAAGTGCGGTAAATTATAACTTTTATAAAAACGTTTATAAATGATTAATAAAACATGATTCTCAGCAAAGGATTTTTGGAATACCGGGTATAAATGTTATACTACAGCCGTTAAATTATAAATTTTATAAAAATGAGTTTATAACGTTAATAAAACACGCTACGTAGACGCTTGTTTTTATTTTTTTTGAAAAAACGTAACGCTACGTAGCATAAATTATAAATTTTATAAAAACGTATTAATAACGTTAATAAAACACGCTACGTAGCAAGCTATTTTTTACGGATGTTCAAAAAAGTC
>Ga0210011_1004225_pt1 | contig 10484 bp, 4 predicted proteins | sample CryGeymeta201502_FD_183972 | JGI IMG/M metagenome (GOLD analysis project Ga0210011, IMG submission 183972) | Groundwater microbial communities from Crystal Geyser aquifers in Utah, USA - Crystal Geyser metaG 2015-02 (SPAdes) (version 2) | ecosystem: Environmental > Aquatic > Deep subsurface >...
TGAAATTCTCCTTCATGAGTCTTATGCATGAAGCGAATGATAGTGAGGGCCCAAAGAATGTCCAGACATGCTGGTTTACATCTTTAGAATCTAAGGGTTGAACCTAAGGGCAAATTTGCCGTGGAAGGCGCCGGTGACGGTTGCCAGTCCGAATGCGATCGACATCGGCATCAGCGCCGACGGAACGGTGTGGATTACCGATACGCAGCAGAACATTCATCGCCGCATCGGCAACAGGTGGGAACTTGTGCCGGGTCAGGCGGTAAGCGTTACCGGTGCCGGGGGCGGCAATGCGTGGGTAGTCACCAAAAACAATGAGATCTTTGCCATGCAATGAGGGGAGCGGGGCAGCGTTGCTTCAACCGGATGTTCTGTGGCCTGACACCCCCGATCTCCCCGCGCCTGTTCGGCACCCCACTGTTGGATTGTGAACGTTTCCTGAACGGTACAGTTCTAGTTTTTCGATCGGGGGCTCTTCGGCATCAGGCGGACCCTGCGCTGCCGTAACAGAGCCCACCACTTTTTTGACTATTCAGGAGGATTCCATGTCAGTTGAATATTTCAGTAGCAGAGTGAGGAGAACCATAGGCGCGGTCGCGATACTGGCTGCAGCTACCATTTTCTATCCCCTTACGGCGCAGGCCGTAGCATTAAATATCAGCTCCCTGCCAAATTCACAAACACAGCTTCCGGGTCTGGCAAAACTGCAAATTGGCGGAACCATTGGTCAGACGTTTGTTGCTCCCGGCAACGGTTATATCGACACGATTTGGTTTTCTACCAATGGCGGAAATTTCGAAATTTCATTTTACGAAGGCAGAGTGGTCAGGGACAATCTGGGCAAACTGATCCATACCCAGACCGGCTTTGTAACGAATAATGACCGGCTCGGTGCTGTTCCTCTTGCCAGGCATGTTGCGATTACCCGGGGGACTCCGTACACATTTGTCATCAAGAATGTTTCGGACTCCCAGCTTGGAATGCGATCGATCTGGGTTACCACCGAAGATACATACAACGGTGGAGAAAGAATTTTGCATTGGGGTCATGTAAGGGGTGGCATTTCCAGCGATGTCGGATTTATTTTGACGGGTCAGGTGGATGGGATATCGCAAGTAAACGCCGCTCCGAAAGTAACTCCGCCGACAAGACTGACGGGAAGTGTACCTCCCACCACTAACAGTTTCGCAGGGTATTCACCGCCGCCAGCAATCAAGCCATATGAAGCTGTCGCGGGGGGACCACTCACGTTGAAAAACTGCACCCCGGGGACAATTCAGGTAAAAACATTCAATGCGAATGACAGGATGATGTGGGTTCCCTATAAGACCTACAATATTTCTGAGGGACAAACCTCGCAGATGGCATGTGCAACGGCGACATGCAAAGTCGTTATCGGCGGGCGCAAGTGGGAAAATGTCACCAGCTATCAGGTATACAGGGCACGTGATGATATGCGAGCGACAAATCCCGATGCAATCAAGGGCGACTGCAGTATCTTTAGAGCTGTCCGGTAACCCACCGGAATATCCGGCTCTCATCCATGTTACAATTTCCTGTAACATGGATGTTTACCCGGACATTCATGCGGCGCATTTATGGGAACCACGAATAAATGGCGAAGTTCACTGCATCAAAACGTTGCTCTCCGGCACCTGTCGCCACTGTGTTGATATCACTCATCCTTTTACACCTTCGCGGCATAAAGATCCGCGAAAGGTGGGGGGGCGACCTACCACCGGAACGGAAATGTTGTCACCAAATGATAACCACAGAGGGCTTGTGAACGTTTCGTGAACGGTACTGCGCCAGCTTTTCGCTTCAAGCTGAGGATCACAAGGCTTTCAGGAGGTTTTATGAAGAGATTTTTTTGCACGCTGACTTTGCTTTGGTTCCTGAATCCGGGATTGGCACTGGCAGCATGGACAGATGATTTCCAGGCAGAGTCAGATAGCTACGGGCTGGATGTCGCAGTGGAAAGCGCGTTGTCGAATAACGTTTCCGGTGGTGACATATTGGCGTTCATTGTAGCCAATTCGGCAAAATTCCAGGCGAGATCAGGCATGATAGCGCTATTTTGCGCCGGGGCCGACCAGAGTTACGTTCGCACCTCTGCAGAAAAACTCGGGATTCCGAATGCGGACATCAGCGTTGCACTGGAGCAGTCCATCGCGAAGTGCCCGGACAAGATCGCCCTGTCTGGCCGGGATGTTGCGGCTGGCCCTCCCTCCGCAGCTACATCAGCCTCCGTGCCTGACCGGCAGTTACCATTTGGCAATCCAGACTATTTGATATCCAGCTCAGTGGTTGCTGCAGGGGTGGCTGTCTGGGGCGCAGGCGCTTCATTCGGTTCCCCATCCAGCTCACCTGCTGCAACACAACCGGCCAACACGGCACCCACTCAACCGACGGCGGGCGCTGCTCCCCAGACCATTTGGCAGCCCCTGCCCGGCAAGGCACTGGATGTCGGCATCGCTGCCAATGGCACGGCATGGGCAGTTGGCCTCGACTCCGGCATCTATCGTTGGGACGGGGCAAAATGGAACCAGATTCAGGGGGCGGGGGTTCACATTGCCGTAGCGCCCGATGGCAATGCCTGGGTGATCGCGAGAGATGGAACCATCTGGCGTTTCGATGGCCAGAGTTTCACGCGACAGAAGGCCCCCAAAGCGTCGGCTATCGATATTGGCGCCAATGGCGATGTCTGGATTGTCGATGACCACCAAATGATGTTGAAGTGGAATCCTGACGGATCATGGAGTAAGAGATCCGGAAAGGGCAGCGCCATCGCGGTGGCCCCCGACGGCAATCCCTGGGTGCTTTTGCGTGGCGGATCGATCGCGCAACTGGCAGGAAACAGGTTCAATGCCATCCCCGGTCCTAAAGCGATGGATATCGGCATCAGCGCCGATGGAACGGTGTGGGTCACCGATGCACAGCAGAAAATCCATCGTCGCACAGGCAACACCTGGGAACTGATACCCGGTCAGGCGGTAACCATTGCCGGTGCCGGGGGCGGCAAAGCGTGGGTGATCACCCAAAACAATGAAATCTTCGCTATGAGATGAGGACGGAATTCCTCCGGTTGCTGCTCGCAGCCGGAGGAGTCCGACTGTGACGACATTTCTGCGCGGGGGCGGAGCAATGGCCGTTTCCCCCAATTTGATGTTCTGTAGCCTGACATTTCTCGATCACGCCGGGCCTGTGTTCGAACTCTTGGCGCTCTTGAGAACGATTCGTGAACGGTAGGGCGTTAGCTTGCCCAAAGAAATTTCGTGTCCTGTTGGACGAACTAGGTCGGAGGCAATCGCAATGCACGCACCCAAAAAGTTGGCACTCGTGATGCCATTGGTAAGGTGGAAGGAGATTGCCGTGTACAACTCTTTTTTTGTCAACAGAAATGGGTGGTTAAGATGGAGAAAGCAGTGATTATAGAGGGGTTAGAATAATATGGTATCGAACATATGGATGCGATGGTGGATATTAACTTCGCTGATCCTGTTGCTATCTGCGTGCACCAGTACCTCAACGCAACGGCAGATGGATGCTGCTGCCAGTGGATACAAACCATTGCCGATTCACCAATCGGCACTTCGTCTTGCCGCCGAGATCCCTGCCGACAAACTGACTACGGCATCCCGCCAGATTGCGGCTGAGGGTATTCGTGCTCTGGACATTCGCCAATATTCCAAAGCCAGTGATCTATTTAATCTGGCCCTGAAAACGGACATCAACAACAGCTATCTGCACTTTTTGAATGGCCTGACCTACCACCTGCGCGGCCTAGATGGCGAGGCGACACTCTTCGCCTTGGCCCAGCAGGGCTATGAAAGAGCAATCCAGTTTGATGGCAGCAATGCCATTGCCCATTACTACCTGGGCTCGCTCTATCTGGATCGCAGAGACTATGCAGCGGCTAAAGGCGAATTCATGGAGGCGGCTCTCTATATCAAGGACGATCCCGATCTGCTCTACGATCTGGCGACCGCCTCCTATTACGCCAGGGATCCACGTACAGCCTATGCAGCAATGAATGGGCTACTTGCTTTGACAGATGGCGAAATTGGCCCGCGCAATCTGCGTGCCTTGGCGATTACGGCTGCTGCCGCCGGAGACGATGCGGCTGCCAGAGGTTTTTTGAAACAACTCGCGGAACGAAAGCTGAGTCAGGGTCAGGGTCAGCTTGGTTTTGTTGAAGATCGTGTCCAAAGCTGGGCGAGTATCTACTCTGGAAACATTATCAAAGCGGACTATACCATGGGCGGCGGCATGGGCGGCGGCATGGGCGGCGACATGAGCGGCGACATGAGCGGCGGCATGAGCGGCGGCATGGGCAGTGGATATGGTGGTATGAATGGCAGTATGGGTGGTCTGGGTGGAATCCAGCAGGCGGGGGCGTTTTTTGATAAGAACATGGTGATGCTGGATGTCGCCATCATCGCCACAGAGGAGGATGACAACGATACCTTTGGCGTGAACCTCCTTGAGGGGCTGCGGATTCAGTTCGGCAACCAACTTGGCACTCCGGGTTATTCGCGTCAGATCACCCAAAATAGTGACCTGCTCAATCCTCTGTTTGATAGCGCAACCAAGCAGATCACCCGGGTAATTGAGATCCCTTCGATTGCCTACACGCTCAATATCGCCAACGCGCAGGATCGGCGCAACGAGGTGTTAGCGCGCCCAAGTCTGGTTGCGCTCGCAGGGCAGACCTCCACCTTTTTCTCGGGTACCGATGTGATCGGTGCGGCGGTTTCCACAGGTCAGGGCGGGTCGGTGCAGGTTCAGAAGGAGGCGGGCGTCAAACTTTCGCTGTTGCCGGAATTTCTGCCTGATGGGTTGATCAAGATACAGGTGACAGCCGAACGTACCTTCCTGACCAACCCCAACAGCAACGTGCTGTTTGATTTCCGACTGGATACCTCCAAAACGATCGTCAACGCCAATGTGGCCATGAAATTTGGCGAGACGCTGATTCTCTCTGGCCTGTCTGAGCGCAATATCGAGGTGGATAACAGTGGCGTGCCCGGTCTGCGGGATGTTCCTCTGGTGCAATATCTCTTTTCCCGCCAAACCAAGCGAGACTTCCATAAGTCTGTATTGATTCTGATTACCCCGCGCCGTCCCAGCTACACAAACCGCGATGACAGGGATATCGCGGCGGAAAGGGAGAACTTCAGCGACTTTGAGCGTGCCCAGGCTGAGTTTGAAGACAAGTACAAGCTCTGGTTCCAGCCTGTTCCCAATGTAGCCCAGGCTGTCTCCATGCTTGAGTATAGTCCGGTATTCCGGGAGTTCCGCTCGGGTGATATCAAGCTGGATTCCTGGATCTCTCGTGCCTCGCATGGTGGACGACTTCGCGCAGCGCTCGGTTTTCTCTACTACTGACCTGAACTATTCCAGCATCCATGCGTATCTGGTGGCTATTGGGCCGATTTATCCTCATCACAAGCGGATTGCTGATGATGCTGGATCTTGCACAGGCTGAGAGTTCGCTTCCGCCTCCTCTTCTGGAGGAGGAGCTGAGGGATGCCTTTGTTGGTGCTGAAAAGGCCCCCGAAACTCACTGGGTCTCCCTGCGCGGCCGTGCCGCTGATCTGGCGGTCTCTGGTACACATGCTTACGCCATTGATGCCGATGGATTGATCTGGCGCTCTCCCATCAGTGAGGTTCGTCGAGGCAACAGCAATAGCTGGAGCAAGCAGTCCGGCAGGTTTCGGCGGCTGCGCGCCACCCACGACGGAAGTATGTGGGGACTGACTAAATCGAATCTACTCTATCGCTATTCCGGCAGCCTGTGGCGACCGGTAGCCGAGCAGGTTCGTGATGTTGCCGCATCGCCCGATGGCATTGTCTGGTTGCTGCGAAGTGACGGAGGGCTCACAGATCTGATGGGGAATCGTCCATTCCTGCCGCTGCCTCCTGATCGGGAATGGAAAGCCGAATCGTTGCAGTGTGATGAACATGGCCTTCCCTGGTTGTGGTTTCCAGATGGCTCCATTCTTCGATTCGACGGCACTGGCTGGCAGCAGGTTGCCACTTCAAGCGAGGGGATTCGTTCATTTTCCATCGGGTTGAGCGGTACGGTCTTTGCGGCGCGCAACGATGGTGCTCTCCTGCAATTCCAGATGGCAACCAGCCGCTGGGTTGTTCACGCACTGCAAGGGGGAAAGGAGAGTCCGCCGGCTCGCGATGTGGCCGTGGATCAAAATGGCTACCCGTGGCTGATCGCGCCAAATGGCAACCTTTTTGCGGAGCTGCCTGTCAGGATAGAGGAGCTGGAGGAGAAACTGTCGCCAGCTGTATTCACCCGTTTGCTGAACTGGAAAGCGGCGGGCACCGGGGCAGCGCGGCAGATCAGCGTTGGCGAGGATGGCACAGTGTTCAGTCTTGCCCCCGACGGCTCTATCTGGCAATGGCAGGAGAAGGGGATATGGAAACCGATAACCGGTAAAATGGTTCATATTGCTGCCGGTAGCAACGGAAGCGCCTGGGGCATTGATGGTCAGGGTGGCATTCAGGCGCTGACGGATGGCTTCTGGCGTGAGCTGGATGGGCGGGCACGACTGATTGCGGTGGCACCGGGCAATCACCTGTGGGCACTGCTCTCCAACAACACGCTGAGTGAACTGACCCAAACCACCAGACAATGGAAGCTACGTGTTGCGCTTACGTTCCGGATTCGCTGGCTTGCCGTGAGTAGCCGGGGAGAGCCATGGGTTATCGATGACCAAGGGATTGTTCGACTGTTTCAAAATGGGGAGTGGATCACCATTCCCGGAATCGAGGCCAACACTCTGGATGTCGGGTCCGAAGGAACAGTCTACGCTACAACTCCTGAACATCGGATCTACTGGCTGGAGATGCGGGACATGAAGTGGAAGCCGGCTACGGGTGAAGCGAATCAGATTGATGTGGGGCCGTCAGGTGCACCATGGATCGTTACCCCGGAAAACAGAATCAAGGCTTCAGACCGTTTTTTCCGGGATCATGAGGCAAAACTGGAGGCGATCCGGCTGGCCGAAGAGAGGGCCTCACCCAGGCCGCCGGTGTTGACCATCACCTGGCCTCTGCCGACGCAAAATCAACCACTCACCTTTCAGCAGCTACCCAACAGCGCTGGCATGCAGGATATTGGTATCGGCAGCAATGGAGCTGTCTACGCTGTGGGTGCAGATGGCAGTCTTCAGTGTTTCAGCAATCCGGATAGATCGTTCAAACTGGCCAGTCGTGGTAATAATCAGCGGATCACCGTCAATCCGGACGGCAACCCGTGGATACTTGCCGATTCGGGGATCATCTCATTTTTTGAAAAGGGGAGCTGGCAGATTGTCCCCGGTTTTACTGGCGGAGATCTCTCCAGCAGCCCTGATGGAACCATCTGGGCAGCCGGATCAAACGGTGCCAGCTACCGCTACTCATCTGCTTCGCAGCGATTTGAGCTGGTTCCCATTACCAGATCTACAACTCCGTTCAAACTCACACGCATTGCCGGAGTCAATCGAAACAATTTCTGGAGCGTGGGCGATGCGCACCAACTGATGTCCTGCGAGAAGGGTGCCTGCTCGCTTCAACTTGTCGGAGCCTCCGATGTGGCTCTGGCCCCGGATGGCACCGTCTTTGCGCTTGATTTGCTGGGAAGAGTACAGAGGTATAATGCACGCCAAAAAAAGTTTGAAGTTCAGAACGGACAGGGGATAGCTCTCTCTGTCGGCCCGCAGGGGTTACCGTGGCTCATCACCAATAATGGCCGCATCAGTTATGCCGGCCTTTTTTTTCCCCTCAGCAAGAGCATCAACACCGCAACTTGCGCTACTGCCTTCGCCCGCTCCTCTACGCCGCAACCTCGCTCCTCCTTTTCGCTTAAGGCTGTGGATGATCTGGTATCGCGCTCCCCCGGTGGTCTGATTGCCATCCTGGCCAATGACAGCATCAATGGCATGATCCCCAATCCGGGCAATGTAAATATTGCCCTGAACAGCAATAGCAACCTGTTGCGCCTCTCCGGTGATTCAATCGTTGTATCTAACCTCGCCACCATCGGCAGCACGCTGACCGCCAGCTATAAAATCTGCCCTAGGCAGGTTTTTGGTGGCTGCGCACAGGCCAACATCAGCGTCAGAGTCTCCGGAACACCTGATGCGCCAACCGCTGTTTCCGCCGCAGCGGGAAATGCACTGGCGTCGATCAGTTTTTCGCCCCCGCTCAGTGACGGAACCAATCCCATTATCGGCTACACAGTGACTGCCAGCCCCGGTGGCAAGCAGGTGAATGGTACCTCCTCCCCGATTACGGTCACCGGATTAGCGAACGGAACCGCCTATACCTTCACGGTCACCGCAAGTAATGCGATTGGAACTGGCCCCGCATCCTTGCCCACTGCGGCTGTCACCCCACTCTCTGTTTCGGGTGCGCCTGTGATTACCTCGGCCACTGCGACCAACGCGCAGGCGCAGATTGCGTTTACACCACCAACCAGTACGGGTGGGGCGCAGATCACTGGCTATCTTGTCACCGCCTCGCCGGGTGGCATGACCGCCAACTCCACAACATCCCCCATCACCATCACCGGGCTGAGCAACGGTACCCCCTATACCTTTACCGTCGCGGCTATCAACGCGGTTGGAATTGGGCCCGCCTCTGCACCATCCCCGGCTGTGGTTCCGCAGGGACTGCCCGGTGCGCCATCCGCTGTAATCGGCGTGGCCGGAAATACGCAGGCCCAGGTCAGCTTCACCGCTCCGGCCAACAACGGCAGCACTATCACCAGCTATACGATTCGCTCGACGCCCGGTGGCCTGATCGCGAATGGCACGGCTTCGCCGATCATGGTTACCGGTCTGACCAATGGCACCGCCTACACCTTTACTGTCACAGCCACCAATGGCGTGGGTACCGGGCCAGCATCTATTGCCTCCGCACCTGTTACTCCTCAGGGCGTACCCGATGCACCAACAGCCGTGGCAGCCATTGTCGGCAACGGACAGGCAGATATCTCCTTCACTGCGCCAGCCAACAACGGTTCAGCCATCACCGGTTACACAGTGACATCAGCACCCGGAGGACTTACAGCCACCTCTGCCGGATCACCCATTACGATGAATGGTCTGATCAATGGCACCGCATATACCTTTACGGTGAGGGCAACCAATGCGGTGGGAACCGGTCCTGCGTCTTTCGCATCCCAGCCGGTCATACCGCAGGGACTTCCGGGCACCCCGACCAATGTCATCGCTACCGGGGGCAACAGTCAGGCACAAATCAGTTTTGCTGCTGCCAGTAACGGCAGCCCGATCACCAGCTACACGGTGACCTCGGCACCGGGGGGGCTGACCACCACAGGCACGGCATCCCCGCTGACGGTGAATGGTCTGACCAACGGCACGGCCTACACCTTCACTGTGACAGCAACCAACGCAGTTGGCACCAGTCCGGCATCGACTGCTTCGGCGGCGGTCACGCCAACAGGCGTACCCAATGCTCCCACCGCTGTGGCTGCCGTTGCCGGAAATGCCCAGGCACAGGTCAGTTTCACCTCCCCAGCAGCCAACGGCAGCCCGATCACCAGTTACACGGTCACCTCAACTCCGGGGGGATTGACCGCCACAGGTGCTGCATCTCCGCTGACTGTGAATGGTCTGACCAATGGCACTGCCTACACATTTACTGTGACCGCAACCAATGCGGTGGGCACCAGCCCTGCATCAACTGCTTCGGCGGCGGTCACCCCAACAGGTGTTCCCAATGCTCCCACTGTTGTGGCTGCCATTGCGGGCAATGCTCAGGCTCAGGTGAGCTTCACCGCACCCGCAGCCAACGGCAGCCCGATCACCGGCTACACGGTGACCTCGACTCCGGGTGGCCTAACCTCCACCGGTGGGGCATCCCCACTGACGGTGAATGGTCTGACCAACGGCACCGCCTACACCTTCACTGTGACAGCAACCAACGCAGTAGGAACCGGCCCGGCATCAACCGCTTCGGCGGCGGTCACCCCAACAGGTGTTCCTAATGCTCCCACTGTTGTGGCTGCCATTGCGGGCAATGCCCAAGCTCAGGTCAGTTTCACCTCCCCAGCAGCCAACGGCAGCCCGATCACCAGTTACACGGTCACCTCAACTCCGGGCGGTCTGACCGCTACAGGTGCGGCATCTCCGCTGACTGTGAATGGTCTGACCAACGGCACTGCCTACACCTTCACTGTGACAGCAACCAACGCTGTAGGAACCAGTCCGGCATCGACTGCTTTTGCGTCGGTCACCCCAACAGGTGTTCCCAATGCTCCTACCGCTGTGGCAGCTGTTGTCGGGAATGCCCAGGCGCAGGTCAGCTTCACCGCCCCCGCAACCAACGGCAGCCCGATCACCAGTTACACGGTGACCTCAACTCCGGGTGGCCTAACCTCCACCGGTGGGGCATCCCCACTGACGGTGAATGGTCTGACCAACGGCACCGCCTACACCTTCACTGTGACAGCAACCAAC
>Ga0210011_1004227_pt1 | contig 10481 bp, 8 predicted proteins | sample CryGeymeta201502_FD_183972 | JGI IMG/M metagenome (GOLD analysis project Ga0210011, IMG submission 183972) | Groundwater microbial communities from Crystal Geyser aquifers in Utah, USA - Crystal Geyser metaG 2015-02 (SPAdes) (version 2) | ecosystem: Environmental > Aquatic > Deep subsurface >...
AAAGACTTTTTTGAAGTGTAAAACCGACTTCTAACTGTGCTTTTTTGTTGTAATTTACTCGTGTTTCTAGCGTAATTCCTTGGACGGTTGCGCCATCGCCATTTCGTTTTTCAAATTTTTGTCCAAAATTATCCTCTCCATTTGGCGACAAATAAAAAGCATTTTGAAGATGCGTATAAAAACCTTCTACCGTAAAACCTGCAATGAAATTTTCTGTTGATTTATCGTAATTCAAAGACGTGCTAAAGCTATTCGAACGCTCTTGTTTTAGATTTTCAGCTAGACTAATTCTTGAAATTCCTCCTCCTGCAAAAGCAATGTGCATATCGGCATCAAAAGCCTGTGGCGCACGAAAACCTGTACTCCAAGTAGCACGAAGTTGCATTTGTGGTTTGATTGTATACAAAAAAGACAAACGAGGACTAAAAATAGGATTCTCAACAAAATTATGTTTGTCCATTCTAATTCCTGAAAGTAGATTTAATTTATTTGTAATCTGCCAATCACTTTGAAGAAAAACACCTAAATTCTGTGTAGTTTGGTCAATTTTATAATTATAGGCTTCTATCACGTCCAAAACATCGTCAGTTACGTATTCAGAACCAAAAGTGAGAATATTATTTCCACCTAAAAAATCAGAAAGATTATGATTAAATTGAATTCCTGCTTGATAGGTTGAGTTTTCAGAAATTCCATAAGGAGGGTTTTCTAAATGATTTTGAAGTTCTTCTATCGCTTCTTCATCTGGAATAATTCCTGTATAATGTTTTCTGTCTGTGTTTTGAGTAGCCAAAAAAGCAATAAAAGACGAATTTCCACCATTAAAATTGATTTGATAATCGATATTTCCTACCAAAACATTATGCGTTCGTTCTTCAGATTGTAGAGCCAAATGAGCAGGTTTGTCTGTCATTTCTCCCCCAAAACGATATTCATTGATGCTACTAAAACTGACTTCTAATTTTTGATTATCGGTAGGACGAAAAAACAGATTTGCACCAAAAGAATTATTCTCTAGTTTTGGTAATTCGGAAAAATTATCTCCGTTGTGGTCGTAAAAATCTCGTTTCCTATTATTGATAAAAAAAGAAACTCCTGCATTGCGTTTCTCTGTCAAGACGGTTGCATTTCCTGTAATGATATTGTCGTTTGATTGTGAATTTATGTTTTGATAGGTATAAGCTAAATTGTAATTATTTTCTTTTGGAATCTTTGTAATTACATTCACAACGCCACCAATCGCACTAGAACCATACAAAACCGAACCACCACCACGCACAACCTCAATGCGTTCAATCATATTTACAGGCAGTTGTTCCATTCCATACAATCCCATCAAGGGACTAAAAATAGGGCGCCCATTTATTAATATTTGAGAATATCCACCAGCCAAGCCATTCATTCGAAGCTGTGTATAATTACACGTCTGACAGTCCGTTTCTACTCGCAAACCTGCTTGAAATTTTAATCCTTCCGACAAATTACAAGATTGTGTATTTACTAAAGTTTTGCTATCAATAATATCCACCATAACGGCTGCATCCGTTTGTTTTTTTTCTGTGCGTGTTGCCGTAACTACAATTTGATTCAATGCAGAAACTGATTCTTTTAAATCAAAATTAACTTCCAAAACTGGATTTTCTTCATTTAAAACAACTATTTTACTTTGCATTTCAAATCCCAAATAAGAAGCTAGAAGGGTGAAAGTTCCAAAAGGAATTTGTTTTAATTCATAGCTTCCATTCTTGTCGGTTGTCGTTCCGATAATTTGATTATCTATTTTTTCTTTTATCTGAATAGTAGCAAGACCGATAGTTGAGCCTTCTGAGGTTATTTTTCCCTTTATTTCTCCTTGTGATTGATTTTGAGAATTTTTTTGAGAATGAGCAGAAAAAGAAATAAACACTAAAAATACTGTAAAAAGTAGAGTTTGTATTCGCATGAGATAAATTATTTATTAGTTTGAGTTTTCTATTTTAAAAATTTGATAGTGCAAATATAAAAAGTTAGAACACTCTAACAAAATTTTTAGACAATCAATTTTTCTTATTTTTTGAAATAAAAACCAATTCTTATTTTTAAGTTTGGGTTTTGGTGCGTAATTTTGGGTATTCTAAAAACTCTTTTATTATTCAAGTTGTAATGATAAAGTAGTTCATTAACCATTAAAAAATTAATTACTAAGTAAATATGTTGAATCAATTCAAAACTATCTTAGCTTTTGCTGCGCTTTTGGTTTTCTTTACAGCTTGTGGCGAGCATAATCAACCTGCACCAAATAAAGGCAAAAATCTAGATAGCGAACGCATTTATGGTCCAAGCAGAGAGGCAGAACCAATACAGCTTTCTAATAAGTATGATGACCCAGAAGGAATTGTTGATCGTACAAAGGCAATTTATTCTAAAATGTATGCTCCAAAAGAGGTGAAAAGCACAAGAAATGATTATCCTGTAAAAGAAACTGGAACAACAGAAGAAGTAAAAGTAGAAGAAACTACTACTGAAACTACGCCAGAAGAAACTACAACAGAAGACTCTACGGCTACACAAGAGTAATTTTTTTGTATCTTGATTTTCTTTTGATAAAAAACATCCTATTTTATAAATGCCCTATTGGTATTGATTGAAATAGGATTTTTTTGGACTAATTTTTATTAAAAAACCAACCTTTAACGAAAAATATGAAATAAGGTTTGGATTTTTTGCAACCAAAATGCCATCTTGTAGGGTCATTATAGTAAAAAATAGATACATTTGTAGAACAGCTAATTTACTTACTACAAGTAAAACTAACAAGAGATACTTCTAAGGAAAATTAAAAGAATATTAATCAATGATTCTAACTAAAAATAAATATATACTGCCTTTACTTCTGTTTCTGATAACTTTTGTAGGAATTAGTTTTGACATAAAAGCACAAGACAAAACAAAAAAACAAACGGAGAATCAATCAGAGAAATCAAATAAAATAAGAAAAGAAGGTAGAAAAATAAATGTTTCAAAAAATCAAGCTGAAAAATCACCTAATGAAAAAACAACTTATTTTTCTAGTGATAGCATAACCATTTCTCATATTCATTTGGAATGCCACAAAAAGACAAAAGATAGAATTATTTTACGAGAACTTGCTATATATGAAGGTTATAAAATCCATAGAAAAGATATAGAAACTATTTTAGAACAAGAATCAAATAAGATTTTTAATACTCGTCTTTTTGTTACGGTAGATATTTTTTATGAAGAATTTACGAAAGGAGAGCTAGATATTATTATTAGTTTGACAGAGCAATGGTATATTTATCCTATTCCTTTAATAGAACTTGCAGACCGAAATTTTAATGTTTGGTGGAATCAACAAGGTAGAGATTTGAGACGTTTGGAGTATGGAATTAGAGTAAAACATAATAATTTTAGAGGGCGTAAAGAGGAACTATCATTTCTCTTTCAGACAGGTTTTACTAACAAATTTGACCTTCGTTATTCTGTTCCCTATATCAATAAAGCACAAACTTTAGGACTTAATATTTCTGTTGGCTATGCCGAAAACACAAATGTAGGTTATATTACAGACCGTGATACGCTTCGTTTTATAGAAACTCCTGAAAGAGATGTGCTTAGTTCAAGGTTTTATAGTGGTATTTCTCTGACAGCTCGCAGTCATTTTTATGACCGTCATACTTTTTTCGTGGGTTATAAAAACCAAACGATTGCTGATACAGTAGCTCAATTGAATGGAAACTTTTTTGGAGAAGGAAAAACAAATCAACGTTTTGTAGCGCTAGAATATAATTTTTTTAGAGATTTGAGAGATAGAGCCAATTATCCATTAAAAGGCTATTATTTTTTATTTGCCGTTCAGCAGCAAGGCTTAGGAATCAAACAGAATGAGTTTAGTTTGTTTACGGCTCGTACAGAGTTTGCCAAATTTATTCCTCTTTCCAAAAAACTCTTTTTTCAATCTTCTGCTAATATGAAACTGACTTTTGCCCAAAATGCGCCTTATGCAAACTTGCGTGGAATGGGTTATGGACGTGATGTAATTCGTGGTTTTGAGTATAATGTAACTGAAAGCGAACAGCATTTTATTTTGAAAAATACAATGCGCTTCAAACTTTTTGAAAATACATTTCGATTGAATAAAATGCCTTCTCAGTTTTCAAAAATTCCTGTTGCTATTTATCCAAAAGTTTATTTTGATGCAGGTTATTCACAGCTTTTAAATCCGTATGAGTCCAATTCACTTCCTAATCAATGGTTGTACGGAACGGGGGCAGGAATTGATGTTGTTCTTTATTTTAATATGGTTTTGAGAGCCGAATATTCATTTACAAGTACGGGAATTTCTGGACTTCGCTTGGGTTGGAAAGCTGATTTTTAGAATTTGTTTATGTTTTTTTTCTAAAATTCTGTTTTTTCATTAAAAATGAATAGATTTATTTGTTTATAATTTACTTCGCCGTTGTTGGTGTCCTCACTAACGACACAAACCCACCTTATTTTGTTTGACTTAGATAAATGGCAAGAAATATTTTTTACCATAAAACAGAACAAACTGCGTACTTTTCTGACTGCATTTGGTGTTTTTTGGGGAATTTTTATGCTCGTTTTTATGCTTGGTGCAGGAAGTGGACTTGAAAACGGAGTAAAACAAGAGTTTGCTGGTTTTGCTTCAAATGCGCTTTTTGTTTGGTCAAGAAAAACGACAATTCCTTACAATGGATTACAAGCAGGAAGGCGTTTTCAATATACTTTAGAAAATGTAAAAGCACTCAAAAAGAAAGTCAAAGAGATTGAAATTGTTGCACCTAGAATAGGTGTTGGGGTTGTGCCGATGAGCTATGGGACAAAATATGCTTCCTATGAGATGCGTGGAGAAACACCAGAACTCACTCAAATCAATGCTAAAATAATGTTGGCAGGACGTTTTTTGAATCAATTTGATATTGATGAAAAAAGAAAAGTAGCCGTTTTGGGTCAATCTGTTGCAAAAGAACTTTTCGGAACAGAAACAGTAGAAAATAATCCAGAAGAAATAATAGGAACATATTTTAAAGCTAGAAATGTATTTTTTCAGATTATAGGAGTTTCAAGAGAAGTAAGAGCAGGAAACAGAGCGCAAGAAGAAGAGGAAGCTGTTTTTATTCCTATCACAACGGCGCAACAAATTTTCAATATGTCAGACAAAATTGATTGGTTTGTCTGTACAATAGACCCAAAAGCTGATGCCATTGAGATAGAAAAAGAAGTAAAATCAACATTAAGAAAATATCATTCTGTTTCGCCTGAAGATTTTTCTGCGATTGGTTCGTGGAATACAAGCAAAGAGTTTCAAAAATTTGATACTATTTTTATTGCTATTCGTAGCTTTATTTGGTTTGTAGGAATTTTTACGCTTTTAGCTGGAATTATTGGAGTAGGAAATATTATGATAATTACGGTAAAAGAACGCACTCGTGAAATTGGTGTTCGAAAAGCTCTTGGTGCTACCCCAAACTCTATTGTTGCGCTTATTTTGCAAGAAGCTATTTTTCTGACTGCTCTTCCGGGGTATGTGGGTTTGGTTATAGGAACGGCTGTGGTTTTTGGAGTAAATACTTTATTAAAAACAATGGAAGCCGAAAATCAATTTTTTGCTAATCCTATCATTCAATGGCAAGTAGCCGTTGGTGCGCTTACTTTGCTTGTTATTTCTGGTGTCATTGCTGGTCTTATTCCTGCAATTTTGGCAGCGAGAGTAAATCCGATTGAGGCTCTTAGAGATGAGTAGATTATCATGAAAAAAGGACAAGACGTGTCTTGTCCCTACAATGAGATTTTAAAATTCTTTATAAGAATTATTTCTGCAAACTCTCCCAAATTTTATCTTTCAATGTATCCAAATTCATTTGAGCAACTGCCGAAATAAAAATATGAGGAATCTCTTTTGGCAAATCAGCCTCTAGCATTGTTTTGAGTTCGTCGTCTATCAAATCGGTTTTTGAAATAGCTAGAAGACGTTTTTTGTCTAATAACTCTGGATTGTACTGTTGAAGTTCGCCAACCAAAATATCATATTCTGCTTGAATATTTTTTGTATCTGCCGAAATGACAAACAAAAGCATCGAATTTCTTTCAATATGTCTCAAAAAACGAACGCCTAAACCTTTTCCTTCTGCTGCACCTTCAATAATTCCGGGAATGTCAGCCATTACAAACGAGCGATGATCACGATAAGGAACGACTCCCAAATTAGGAACAAGCGTAGTAAAGGCATAATTAGCAATCTTTGGTTTTGCAGCCGAAACAACAGAAAGCAATGTCGATTTTCCCGCATTGGGGAAACCTACCAAACCAACATCAGCCAAAACTTTTAGCTCTAACGTAAACCAATCTTCGACACAAGGTTCACCCGGTTGAGCATAATCAGGAGCTTGATTGACAGAAGTACGAAAATGAAAATTACCTAATCCTCCTCGTCCTCCATTTAGCAAAATCACTTCTTGTCCGTCTTCCAAAACTTCGGCTACTTTTTCGCCTGTTTCAGAATTTTTTACGACTGTTCCCAATGGAACTTCTAAAATAGTGTCCTCGCCTTGTTTGCCCGAACTTTTTTGCCCACTTCCATTTCCTCCGTCTTCTGCAAAGACGTGTTTTTGGTAGCGCAAATGTATAAGTGTCCAAAGTTGGGCATTGGCACGAATGATAATATGACCACCACGCCCACCATCGCCACCGTCGGGACCACCCAAAGGAACGTGTTTTTCTTTGCGAAAATGTCTAGAACCTGCTCCACCCTTACCAGAGCGAAGAAATAATTTAACGTAATCTATGAAATTAGGAGAATCCAAATCTTTTTTTCAGTTATCAGTTTTTCAGTTATCAGTAAACAGTCATCAGTAACCAGTTATTTAATAACCAGTTAATTGCTATTCAATTAGATAATTGTAATAATTTTTTGAGCAAATTGCATAATTGATAAAAGAATCAATTATTTATTAATCTACAAAGGTAGGAATTTTTGAGTAAGTAATTTTGGTTATTTTATTTTAATGCAATACAAAATACTGGAACTGATTGGTTAAGGATTTATAGGATTAGTAGGATTTTGAATACAGATAACTGCGACTTGATAAAGCAGCGAAGCTAATTGCCTTTTTCTATTTCCCTCCCCCCTCTTTCTAATTAAAATCAGTCTAACATTAATTTTTTATGGCGAAGGAGAGCTAAAAACTGAATATAAAGTGTAGCAGGAGAGTTCGCAAAATTATCTATTCCTTTTTCTGCTCTGATATTCTTACCAAAATAAAAACAAGGTAGATTTCCAGAAAGCAAAATATATTCTTCTATTTCCTTTGCTTGTTCACTTAGCTTAGTATCTTGATTATAGATAAGTAATACATCTTGTTGTTTAACTTCGTCTATTTTTTCTCTATAATTATTTTCATTAAAATACTTTATTTTATTTTCATTAAATTTATAATTGCTAAAAAAACGTTTTAAAAAATCTTTAGATTCATCTGAACTCATAATAACAGCAATAGAAGTAGTATTTTTTAGCTCCACATCTTCTTTTTGAGTTAAGATAATTTTTTTCATTTGTTCAGGACTTGCCTCTGCAATCTTGGCTAGATTTCCTATAATTTCAGTTTCCATACTTTCAACCATTTGTTTATGCTCTATATCAATTTGTTTTTTCACATTTTCAATTTTATCTAACAGTTCATTGTTAGTTGTTTCTACTTGTTTGTTAAGTTCTTCTCTTACTCTCTTTTTGTATTCAAGGAAAAAATATCCTATTGCTAATAATGTAACCGTACCTACACTTCCTACAATTATTATTATCCACGTATTTTGAGATTTTACATCTGCTTTAAATTCTTTTGCTTCAGATGTCCAAAAATTCTTTTCTGATTCTACTCTTTTATCAAAACCTCCACCTTCAAACATATATTTCCACGCTCTATCCCTATGAATCAAACTATCAATAGGGTAAACGCACGAAACTTTTTATACTGCTTTCAGTATGTTTAAACACACTTTAACTATCAGAGTAAATTCAATTTGCAAAGTTAAAAACTAGCTTGATTTGCTTTAAACGAGTACATTTTTTTTTCGTGCGTTTACCCTAAACTATCAATCAAACTATCTTTAGTTTTAATTTGACTTTTTAAACTAGCTATTTCTTTCTTTATTTCATCATAATCCTTTTTTATGTCTTTGTTACTTTGACCAAAGGATAAAAAACAAACTGATAAATTCATTAAAACAAAAATCCCAAAAATATATTTTTTCATGAAAAAGGTAAGTTTATAGTAATTATATGACGAACGCTAAAGCATTCGGTACGGTTAAACACACGCTAAAGCGTATGCTACTTTTTCAAAAATTTTATCATTCCAAAACCTCTACTTGCTCCTTTTCCTAATCCGATATAGTTGGGTAAAAACAAATTGGTTTGGAAGGTTAGACTAAAAGCACTTAGTTTGGTGGTCTTGTAAGACATGGCATAATGAGGTTCTAGGTCTTGAATTTCTAACTCAAAACGATTTTCTAATTGCCAATCTACACCTTTTGCAAAACTGAGTAAATGATTTGACAAAATACGTTCTAAAAGCTCAATGCGTTTTTTGAGGGAAGACGTTTTTTGATAGACTTCATAATTTTCGTGATTCAGAGCGAGCCAGTTTTGAATAGAATAGGTATAATTTTGTTTTTCGCCTTGATATACTTCTAAATTGTATTCATTTAGATTCAACTTATTTATTTTTAATGGAAAGGTCGAATTTCCAATCTCAATTTCCCAATCACTATCCTCAAAAAGCCGATGGATTTCACTTACAGCATCTCCCAAACAAATAATGGCAGCTTTTTTATACAGCCGTTTGTACTGAATGAGTGGATAACGGTACAAAAATTTGGATTCGTCTTTATTTTCGGAAGGCAAATGATGATGAAAAAGAATATGCTCCCTACCTACTTTACGACCAATAGCACCACGAAAAGCCCCTATTTTGTCAAATGGAATAGGCAAATCAAAATCCATACGGAGATAGCGAAGTTTCATGTAGCTTACGCTTTAGTGTGAGTAAAAGGTTTTAAACCTATAAGGTTTTGAAAACCTTATAGGTTTGTGTATAAGAATTTGAAATATATAAAAATATTTTGTTTTCATAACCATTGATTTACAATTTTTTACAAAAAATCATTTTTTGTTTTACAGAAACAAAAACTTTGAGAGAATGTAAACGTACAAAATGTAAAATTCTATTCAATTCAAACTATTTTTAATTTTGAAAAATCACACCAGCTCCTACTTACTTCGCCAACAGCTTTTATTCTGTAAAGTACAAAAGGTTTCAGAACTCTATCAAATTCTAAAATTTTCTAATAAAGAATATAAGGAATTGACAGAAGAACCCAAATACAATTCTTTTTTTGTAGGCAAAAAAGCAGGAGGAGAACGCCATATCGAAACACCAAATTACAAGCTCAAAAAAATTCAAGAACGGTTGAATAAATACCTTCAAGCCGTTTATTATTTTTACAAAACGCCTGTTGCTTATGGTTTTATTATCAATTCTATTAAAGAAAATGACCGTAGAGATATTCTGACTAATGCCCAAAAACATGCAGAAAACGACTATGTTTTAAATCTTGACCTCAAAAATTTCTTTCATACCATCAACGTTCCAAAGGTTTGGGATATTTTCAAAAAACCTCCTTTTCGTTTGCAACGTCCTGCTGTTGAGATGCTTACACGACTTACTACTTTTCGTGGTCGTTTGCCTATGGGAACGCCTACTTCGCCTGTGCTTTCCAATTTTGCAACACGAAAATTAGATGCTGATTTGTTGGAATATTGCCAACGAAAAAATCTTACACTTAGTCGGTATGCTGATGACATTACGATTTCGTCCAAAGAAAAAATAACTCCAGCTTTGATAGAAAATTTCAAAATTATCATTCTGCAAAATCATTTTGAAGTCAATGAGAAGAAAGTAAAACTCTATGAAAAAGACGAGCCAAAGGAAATTACAGGACTTATTTTGGAAAATAAGAAAGTTCGTCTGCCTACTACATTTATTCCTGAAATAGAAAGTGAAATAGAAAAACTAAAATCTACTTTGCTTGTCCAAAACCAACAAGGAAAATTGCATACAAATTGGGTAGAAGAGTATCAAAAACAGATTCAAGGAAAAATAAATTTTGTAGGCTATATTTTAGGACAAAAAAGTATTGAAAAACAGCGTTTAGATAGTCTTTTAGAAGAAGCTCTAAATCCTCCCATTGAAGATTTTGGAAGTTATAGCTGGAGAAGTTTTATGTATCGTGTGTAAATAATCTCGTCGGTAAGAACCCCAAAAACAGCTTAGCTCCTTAGGGTTTTAAAATACAATGTCCCATCCTAACATAGCGTTACACAATTAATTTAATTATGGAACGTAATTATGTAAAACGAACTCAAAAAGATTATACGATGCAGTTCAAACTTCAAGTCGTCA
>Ga0210011_1004237_pt1 | contig 10466 bp, 9 predicted proteins | sample CryGeymeta201502_FD_183972 | JGI IMG/M metagenome (GOLD analysis project Ga0210011, IMG submission 183972) | Groundwater microbial communities from Crystal Geyser aquifers in Utah, USA - Crystal Geyser metaG 2015-02 (SPAdes) (version 2) | ecosystem: Environmental > Aquatic > Deep subsurface >...
ATAGCTTCAAAGAAGCTCCGATATAGGGTATAATAGAAAAGGTAATGAGTGGTAAGTATCTGATAATTTCCAATTCTCAATTTTGATTCAATGCATCAATGACCGAAGAACAAAAACAATACGATTTAGAGGAAAGAACAGCGAAATAAGGACAAGGCAAGAATGTTATAGAAAGAAGCCACCGAGTTAACTATGAATTGCAAAATTTATGATTAGTACAGTGATTATAAATGAGAAAAGTGCGAGAAACGCCTTATTTAAAGGAATAAAGAGTGGAAAATAAAAGCGTTATGTAAACTATCGATTTTAAATCGATAGTTATTGACAAAACAATAGATTTATAATAGACTGTTTATATGAAAGAATTATTATTTATCACAAATCCTTGGTGGAGGAACAAGGAGTTTGATTCTGGAATTCCTAGGAAAAAATATCTGCCAGAACTTATAACGTCGCTCAAGCACAAGCGAGCTGTTTTGATTACGGGATCTCGAAGAGTAGGGAAAACAACTCTGTTGAAACAACTTATTCAACATTTGATTACAGAAAGCAAAATAAAACCAGGAAATATCCTGTATGTTTTACTTGATCATCCAAGACTTGCAAAAATTTCTATTTTAGAAATCGTTGATGAGTTTAGAAAAATACATCTATTAGATAGGGATGAGAAAATATTTTTATTTTTTGATGAAGTTCAATACTTGAAAGATTGGGAGCAAGAAGTGAAATCTCTTTTAGATTTGGAAAATGTTAAAATTTTTCTCTCTGGATCCGCCAGCACAGAACTTTTTCAAAAAACTCCTTTTCTCACAGGGAGATATGAAAAAATGAAGATTGATCCATTAAACTTTGAAGAATTTTTACAATTTAAGGGCGCTCATATCTCTCCTACAGAAGAATATAAATACGAGAAATATCTCGAAGAATATATAAAAATAGGTGGATATCCAGAATATATACTACAAGAAGACAGTAGTTATTTTACTGATTTACTCGAAGCTATCATATTCAAAGATATTGTCTACATACATGGCATTAAAAATCCAGATATTATTCGTGACTTATTGCTACTCCTTGCTGATCGGAATGGACATCAGACGAGTTTCACAAAGCTTGGGAAAATTCTCGGAATAACAGTTGACACAACCAAGGAATATGTAAATTTTCTGAAACAAACATTTATAGTTGAAGAAATAGAGAGGTTTTCGACTTCACGAAGCAAAAAGATATATTCTGCTAAGAAATTCTACCTGCATGATACCGGACTACTCAATAATCTTTCGAGCAAATTCAATCTCGGAAGTGCAGCAGAAAATATTCTGTACAAATTTCTTAGCATAAGTTTTAAGGTGAACTTCTATTATGAGAATCAACACGAGATTGATTTTGTGTTTCTGAATGATAACAAGAAGAGTGTATTGGTGGAGTCGAAATTTATAGATAAATTCGATGAGTTAAGCAATGGGGTATTATCCTCGATTGAGAATTCTGCAATCGATCTCAAAATAAATAGGGTATTTGTGATAACGCGGAGCTTGGAAAAAGAACACATATACAATGATATTACCGTTGTATTTATACCACTGAGCAAGCTTCTTCTTTCTAATCCAAAAGAGTTTTTCAATGAGTTTTTTTAGGGTATAATAGAAAAAGTCGATTCAGTAGCAGATATGTTTTAAAAAATTGAAATATTGGAGTTTCACTCGAAATTCATACTTCAAAATTAGAAATTCATTTATATGTCTAGAGAAATCGCTATCAGTGTCAAAGGAGTCTCGAAGACTTTCAAAATCCCTCACGAGAAGGTGAATAGTATTCGAGGTGCTGTGACGGGTATTTTCCGTGACAAATCCTATGAAGAATTCAAGGTTTATCCCGTTGCAATTGTGAATGCGACTGGGACGCTTGACGACATCTCTTTCGAAGCCTGTCCGACTCATTACAATTCTTTTCTGAATTGTTGTGGTCGGGTGAAAAAGGGAGAATTTTTCAGTATAGCAGAAAATTTATAAATAAAGAGTCCATTTTTGACCTCGACAAATGTGAACGAAAAGAGTATTATGAAAGTACTAAAAACACCCACTCTGACCATTTATGGCACGGTGGGATTCGTCTTATGAAGGATAATAATGTATATTTTTTGAAATAGATTGTATTCTATGTCCCAAGCAGAACACGGAGACTTATCTTTGAAAGATTATAAGGACATTTGGACGAAATTCTGTTTCCTCGACGAGACGGGTAGTTTGAGTGCAAAACAGCAACCACTTTTTACGGTCGGAATCCTGAAACTTACACAGCCATATTACTTGTATAACAAGATTCAGTACGAACGTTCAGTTCGTCATTTCTATGATGAGATGAAGTTCAATCTACTGAGCAAGAATAATATTGAATTTGCTAAATTCGTTATTGAATCTGTACTTGAAGCAAGAAGTCTGTGTTTTTATTCTTATTCTCTTGATAAAGAAGGTGATTACTTCCGAAGAACGTTTGGCGACGATCCTTGGCAAGCTTATGAAGACATATCTCTTCGTCTGCTAGATTCTGCTCTTTCTCCGAGTGAGATACTTATCCTTATTGCTGATCATGTTACTACACCAAAGAATATTCGTTATGAAGTTTCAGTCAAGAAACGAATGAATGAAAAACACAAGAGATTAGTCTTGGCGGGAGTGTCTCGGTTTGATTCCCGCGGGAATGATCTGTTGCAAGTGGTGGATCTTCTTATAGGTATCGTGAGTTATGATCTCAAGATGGAATATGGTCTGATAGAAAATCCTTCCAAATATAAAAAAGAGTTAGTTGATTTTTTCAAACAGCAAATCGGAGCAAAGAATTTCTGCGAAGGCTTTCGAAGCCGTTCCTTCAATATATTTGTTGATAAAGACAGTAAAAACAGGAGAAAAGAAAAAGGGCTATCGTCCTAACGGTCGACGCCCTTTCTCAAATACTTCAATATGAGTATATCAGAGAAAATAGAAGTTGTCAATAAGTAGAATCTTAAGCAATATTGATTTTTAAAATGAATAAGGATATAGCTATCAGTGTCAAAGGAGTCTCGAAGACTTTCAAAATCCCTCACGAGAAAGTGAGTAGTATTCGAGGTGCTGTCACAGGCATTTTCCGTGACAAATCCTATGAAGAATTCAAGGCTCTCGATGATGTCTCTTTCGAAGTGAAGAAAGGGGAGTTCTTCGGTATCATCGGACGGAACGGCAGTGGCAAGAGTACCTTGCTGAAAGTCCTCGCTGGTATCTATCAAGCAGACAAAGGCAGTGTGAAAGTAAACGGGATGATCTCTCCATTCCTCGAGCTCGGGATAGGATTCAACCCGGAACTCTCCGGCAGGGACAACGTCTATCTGAATGCCACCGTCCTCGGTATGACTCAGAAGCAGATCGATGAGAAATTCGATGCTATTGTCGCATTCTCCGAACTCGAACGTTTCATCGATCAGAAGCTGAAGAATTATAGCAGTGGTATGCAGGTCCGTCTGGCTTTCTCTGTTTCTATCCATGCGAATCGTGATATACTACTTATGGACGAAGTCCTCGCCGTGGGAGATAGCAACTTCCAGAGTAAATGCCTCACTGAATTTCGAAAGTTAAAAAAAAATGGAAAGACTATAATCTTTGTTTCTCATGACATTGAATCGGTTAGAGAATACTGTGATAGAGCAATGTTGCTAAATAATGGAGAAATAATTATTAGTAGTAGTGCAGATAGAGCAATTTATGAATATAGTCAAATACTTATAGAAAATAAAAATGGAGAAATCGAGAACATAAAAAAGAGCGAAAAAAATACAACTATTGAGAAAAAATCAAGAAAAGTAAACAAATATCTTGAAATAAAAACATATGATAGCGCTGGGAATGGAACAAAAGTTTTCGAAGGTGGTGATGATATTGTTGTGAGTATTAGTTTAGATATTCGAGAAATAAAAGATGATATGTATATAAGTGTCGGGATTTTTGATGAAGCAACGGACGCTATAATTTGTGGTAACAATATGTATTTTGAAAATGTACATAAAAAATGGAAACAAGGAGTCAATGAGGTTAAATTAATATTTAAAGATAGTTTACTGCATAAAGGAGATTTTTATATATCTTCATCTTTTTTTGAAGGCAATCCAAAAGATAATAACCAATATGATTATTATCATGGCAAAGAAAATGGCCAATATATAAAAATTATTCCAAAGACTCGACATCAAGGATTTGTCCATATACCACATGAATGGGAATAAAAAAGATGATTAGAGATAATGAAAAAGGTTTGGTTGTTTGGTTGACAGGATTGCCTTGTAGCGGAAAGACAACTATATCCAAAGAAATAGAGAAATATTTTCGAGAAAAAAAACTTCCAGTACAAAGACTGGATGGCGATGTTGTTCGTGGAACCATCAACAGTGATTTGAAATTTTCTAAAGCTGATCGTGATGAGAACATTCGGCGTGTGACGTACATTGCCAGAATGTTGGCAGACAATAGCGTGAATGTAGTGGTCGCTTTCGTTTCACCATATCAAAAAATGCGGGATTTCGCTCGGGAAATATGTCCTAATTTCAATGAAGTTTATGTTAAGTGTGACGTGGGTGAATGCAGAAAGAGAGATGTGAAGGGTATGTATAAAAAGGCTTTAGCAGGTGATATTTTGGATTTTACAGGAGTTCAAGATCCTTATGAAGAACCAATTAATCCAGAAATAATTCTGGAAACTAATCGATATACACTGGAGGAAAATGTTGACGAACTCACTAACTTCCTAGATGATTATTTGAAATGATAGATATCGATATCAGAGATATTAAGAATGTTGCGCGGGAAGCAGGGCGTGAAATTTTGAAATACTACAGCAAGGAATATTATATTTCTCAGAAATCCGATAATACTCCCGTAACTGAAGCTGATTTGGCTTCGGATAGGATTATAAGAGCTGGCTTGAATAAATATAACATTCCAATTCTTAGCGAAGAAACGGAAGATAGTAAAAGTAGATTAGATTCGGAATACGTTTGGATAATTGATCCACTTGATGGCACTAGTGACTTTATCCAAGGGACAGATGACTTCTCTGTTTTAATCGGTCTTAGTAAGGGTGGACAACCAATTTTGGGGATTGTTTATACTCCTGTTACCGATAAAATATATTTTGCTGAAAAAGGGAAAGGGGCCTTTGTTAAGTATAAAAAAAATATTAAACAAATTCGCGTTTCGAATACTGATAATTTTTCTGAAGCGACAATCATACTTAGTCGGAATCATCTTTTGGATAGCGAAGTTGAATTTTTTCAGAAAGCTGAAATAAAAAACAAAGTTAAGATGGGATCGGCTGGACTAAAAATATGTCAGATTGCAGAAGGCAGGGCGGAAATTTATGTCAGTTTCAGCCGTAAGGTTTCAGAGTGGGACACATGCGCTGGGAAAATCATCCTGGAAGAGGCGAATGGTATCATTACTGACATGAGCGGAAGAGATCTAACTTACAATAATCCTAATCCGAAACATCTGGACGGATTGATCGCTTCAAACGGTCTTTTGCAAGAAAAGATAATCAAAAGAATTTAATAGAATCCGAATGAAAAAAATAATCATATCAAAAGAGCTTATTCAAGAAGGGAAGAATATCGTAGATGGCATATATTTTCCGCTCAATGGTTTCTTGAAACAAAAAGATCTTTCTTCTGTTTTGGAAAATATGAGGTTGGAAAATGGTAAAGTCTGGACAATGCCGATTGTGCTGGATATTGATGAAAAAACTAAAAAAAGAATTGCGAGTGAGGAAGAAATTCAACTCACAAATTCTAAGGGCGAGGTAATTTTTCTCTTAAAGAGAATTTCAATATATAAATTAAACCGAGAACATTTTATAAAAAATTTATTTGGCACAAATGACAAGGCTCATCCAGGAGCTGCAAGGGCATTAAAAATGAAGGATTTTTTGGTTGGAGGTGAACTTGAATTGGTTAAGAGACTGAAAGAACCTCACAGATTATTTTACACGCCCAAGGAAACAAGAGAAATTTTTAAAAAGAATGGCTGGGCTAATGTTGTGGCTTTTCAAACTAGAAATCCACCGCATCGTTCGCATGAATATCTGCAAAAAACTGCATTAGCTGAAGTCGACGGGCTTTTTGTAAATCCCGTCATCGGCAGGAAGAAGAAGGGCGATTTCAAAGATATTCACATCATCGGAGCATATAAGGTCTTAATCGAAAAATATTATCCTATAAATAAAGTTGTTTTGGGAACTCTCCATACCTTCATGCGCTACGCGGGACCAAAGGAGGCGGTTTTTCATGCTTTGGTTCGCAGAAATTTTGGTTGTACACATATGATCATTGGACGGGATCATGCTGGGGTTGGCAGTTATTACGGGACATATGATGCTCAAAAGATATTTGATAATTTTTCCCAAAAAGAGCTTGGGATTACAATTCTAAAATATGAAAATGCAATTTTCTGCAAAGGTTGCAAAAATGTTATTTTTGAGGGACAATGTAATAAGCATAACGAAGAAGAAAAGATAAGTCTTTCTGGTACGAAATTGAGAGAAAAATTGCAGAAAAACGAAGGAATTAGTGAAGGGTTTATGAGGAAAGAAGTCGCCAGGTATTTAATGAATCAGAAAGATATTTTCATATGAGAGTCCTAGTATCATTTTGTAATCAACCTGAAAATTCTAAAAAAAACTTACTCCTATTGGATATAAAAACAGGTGAGAAAAAATATTTATTGAACACCTCAGATGGCTTTACTGGATTAGCTCAAGATAATAGATTTTTTTATGCTTTGTCTCAAAATCTAGAAACTGGTTTGGTGGTTATCGATAAGGTTACGAATGAGACTGTTTTTAATAGTAAATTACAAAATTTACTTGACCCTCATTCTTTAATTATTGATGGAGGTTTTATTTATGTTGTCTCTACAGGTAATGATCAGGTTATAAAATATGAATTTGATAAGAAGAAATTAGCCATAAAATTTATGGAGTTGGTATGGAGCCCGTCTGGTTCAAAAAAAATGAAAGATACACACCATATAAATTCAATTTTTCGATGCAATAATTCAATTTACATATCGGCCTTTGGGTTAAGAGAAGGTGATAGATGGAGTTCGGCGCAACAGGGGTACGTGCAAAATATAACAAATAATAGAAAGGAAATTGAAAATATATACCATCCTCATGCATTATTCATTCAGGATGAAGATTATTATTATTGTGAGTCATCAACAAAAAGCATTAAAAAAAATCAGAAAAAAATTTTAACATTAAAAACTGGATATACACGAGGACTTTACTTATCAGGCAATCATTTATTTTTGGGAACTAGTTGTGGAAGGAAAAAGTCAAAAAGTACAGGCGAGCTTAATAATCCTGCGGATAGTGGTATTATGGAGGAGGACTGCAGGGTACTATTTTTCTTGAAAAACTTCTTTGGGTTGTATAGATTAAAGAAAGAATTCAATTTTTTCCCTACCCATAAGGAGATTTATGACATTATAATTATCAAGTGAGTATGAATATGAACTGGAAATATCATAATCCAAAATTTGAATATGAAGAAGCGTTTCAGGATTCTGCTTGGCCATGGTCTGGACATAAGTTTTTTGCTTATGATTTGATAGTGAATTTAAAACCAGAAAGAGTAGTGGAACTCGGTACACACTACGGAACATCTCTTTGGTCATTTGCTCAGGCAGTCAAAGGTCATAATATTCATACTGAACTCAATGCTGTCGATACTTGGGAAGGTGAGAAACATGCTGGATTCTACGGGGAAGAAGTGTTCGAAACTGTGAATGAAGTGAAAAAGAAATATTATCATGATTTAAAAATAAATCTTATTCGAAAAACTTTCGATGAAGCTCTCGCTGATTTTAAAGACAACTCTATTGACGTTTTGCACATAGATGGGTTGCATACATATGAAGCAGTGAAGCATGACTTTGAGAGTTGGTTACCAAAAATGAAAGAGAGTGGGATGGTGCTTTTCCATGATATCAAGGTTGGCGAATTAGATTTTGGAGTTTACAAACTGTGGGAGGAACTGAAGAAAGAATATGTAACGATGGAGTTTCATCATTCCTTCGGACTTGGTATTCTGTTTCTAGGTAAAAATGCTGAAAATGATATTGTAGAGGAGCAAGATGAATTACAAAGACATTATTATTATTTGCACGAAAGTATCAAAAATGGAAAACTGAGTAATTCTTTTGATACTATTAAACAAAAAGATCAAGAGCTCCAACAAAAAGATCAAGAGCTCCAACAAAAAGATCAAGAGCTCCAACAAAAAGATCAAGAGCTCCAACAAAAAGATCAAGAAATAGTACTTATGAAAGAATCCAAATTTTGGAAATTGAGAGAAAAATATCTAAGATTAAAGAATAAAATTAAGTTTTAGTATGAAGATTAGCAATTTAATTCAGGAGTTCCTTGTTTTTTTCACTAAAAAAACAGAGCATAACAAAAATCATATTATTAACCACTCTATTAGGACGGTACATGTTTCATTTTTAGACATTCCTCATTCTGCATTTTTAGTGATAAAGAAATATGGTTGGCTGAGTTTTTTTTATAAATTGATCAGTTTCACGGTATTATTTTTGAAAGATAAATTCAAAATTATTACTAGCGAGATACATTATTTGTTTTATTCTTCACGAGAAATATTTAAGAGAGAAGGTTTCTTTAATCTGTTTAAACGGTTAATCAACTACGTATTGTATGGCAAAGGAGTTCTTCATAAGAATGGGATTACGAAAAAGCAAGTTTTCTTTACTGTCCCATCTATTGAAAAAATGGTTCAGAAAATGTTTTGGTACGATATTATCAATTTCTCGGTAGTCGATTGGGATTTTCGTTTTCAGCGTCCGCAACAACTTTGTACTCAATTCGAAAAAATGGGAAATCGTGTTTTTTATATTGCGACAACGTGCCATCCAATCAAAAAATCAGGCTTAAATAAGAAGGAGGTCTCTCAATTTGTGTCATCAAGAAAGGTTTCTGATAATATAATTGAAATTCATCTTGCAACTAAGAATATAGTGGATATCTACAAGGATACAGTCAACGATAGAGAGGATATGCAGTATTTGAAGTGGTCTTTAGAGTTTGTGAGAGAAAATTTTGATATTCGTATGCCTGTGATGGTTTTAGATCTACCATTTTGGTATGATCTTGCACGGGAAATTTCTGAAGGGAAAATTGTGTATGATTGCATGGATGATCATAGTGGATTTTCTACGAATTCTTCAAATATGTTAGATAAAGAGCAACATCTTATGAAGGAGGCAAAATTACTTGTCACCACCTCCAGTGTTCTATACGAGAATGGAAAAAAAATAAACGAAAATACATTACTTATCAAAAATGCTGCCGATGTTAAACATTTCTCTATATTACCAGAAAATGATCTTCTAAAAGATATTAAAAAGCCAATCATTGGTTATTACGGAGCTATTTCTGAATGGTTTGATGTTGATTTAGTTGAGTATTGTGCAAAGAAGTTTCCTGAATACAGTTTTGTTTTGATTGGTAGGGTTTCTGAAGTTGATGTAAGTAAATTGGGAGCACTGAAAAATGTGCATTTATTGGGTGAAAAACCGTACAAAGACTTGCCTGAGTATTTATATCATTTTGACGTTTGTCATATTCCATTCAAAATCATTCCGCTGACGCTTGCTACAAACCCCGTCAAATTTTATGAGTACATCAGTTCTGGGAAGACAGTTGTAAGTGTAGATTTACCAGAATTGAAACAATATGAAAGTATTTGTTATTTGTCGAAAACATATGAACAATATGTAAATAATTTGGAAAAGGCATTGGAAGAAAGTGATAATCTATTGAGAGAAAAGCGAATGATAGTAGCACAAGAGAATACCTGGTCACAACGAACAGAGATGATTATCAATAATTGGAATGAAAAATTGTTCCCGAAAATCAGTGTTGTAATTGTTACCTACAATAATATTCATTATACCAAGGTGTGTCTTGACAGCTTGTTTCGTTATACGGAATATCCTAACTATGAAGTGATAATTGTTGACAATGCTTCTCACGATGAGACACCGGAATATCTTAAAAAAGTTGAAAAGGAGAACATAAATGTTACAGTTATTCTCAATAAAGAGAATAGGGGGTTCGCTGGAGGAAATAACGATGGTTTGAGAATTGCAAAAGGGAAATATATTGTACTTCTCAATAATGATACTATAGTAACAGGAGGATGGCTCTCGTGTCTCAAGAGTACACTTGATTCAGATGCAAAACTCGGCATCATTGGGCCTGTTTCCAATAGTGTGGGAAATGTTCAGATGATTTCTGTAGGCTACGATGACGTCAGGGATATGCATCTATGGGCGCAGAAATATACTTCAACACGAGAGAATATATTTACTCCGATGAAGATGGTAGGATTCTTTTGTGTGATGATGAAACGAGAAGTTTTT
>Ga0210011_1004245_pt1 | contig 10449 bp, 9 predicted proteins | sample CryGeymeta201502_FD_183972 | JGI IMG/M metagenome (GOLD analysis project Ga0210011, IMG submission 183972) | Groundwater microbial communities from Crystal Geyser aquifers in Utah, USA - Crystal Geyser metaG 2015-02 (SPAdes) (version 2) | ecosystem: Environmental > Aquatic > Deep subsurface >...
CAACTTTTTCTTCGTCATGTCATTAAGTTCTTCCCTGACAGGGCTAGACTTCCAGCTCTCAGAGATATCCATCTCATCATGATATTCTTCTTGCATGTGTTTACAAAATGTAGTGCTGAGAGTGTTCTTGCAATCCTCATAAAGATCGACGATTGGATTGAGGGTCAAGACTAAATGTTTTTGGGTCATGCTGGATTGAAGAACGTTGGGCAACTTTGAGTATATAATTTTATTTAGCATGGCAGATGTGGTTGTTTTTTATCGGAAGGAAAAAGAGGTATGACTGGATGTACCAATTTAAAGTGAAAAATCTCCAATAGATATTCTGAAATATCTGACTTTCGGTTTTGACTGGACTTTTCTGCTTCCTGCTAATGATTTTTCTTTGGATTTATCACTCTTATAGCCAAGTGCTATAACTTTATCAAGAACTTCAAGAATGGATTATTTTGAGTCACCATTCATTGCAAAATTTTTCTCTTCCTCTTGAGACCTCTTCAAATAGATAGCTTCCACTTCTTCAGTCTAATCCATCAAATCTATCAGAAAGTCTTTCAGGTAAACGACCAACTTGGACATCATATATTTTTTGCTAGATTCTAGGTAAATCAATATGTGTACTTTTTACACCATAGAAAATGACGGTGTGTTGGCCTTCACCACCCATGTCTCTAATTCGATTGACCAAAGGTTCAAGAATGGCTTATTGGTCGTAGGAGGTGTTATCGAATTTGTGGCGATAGCTTCCCATGGATTTTTAGAAACAGCCCGTTCTGCTTGATTTGTAGATCTTGATCAACTGTTTGTCTGGATAGAGCTAAAGGAAAGGACTGATGTAGTGTGGTTTGGTCAGCACTAGACAAGAGTAACTTGGTCTCAGAGAAAAGTCTTCATCTTCTAACTCACCCTTAATGAGGACTGGAGATGGTGAACCTGTGTTATTGATGGTCACATTAAAAGTTCTACTCTGAAGCTGGACATTCTAATCCGTCAATACTTGAATCTTGTGCTTAAGGTCTTTTACATGTTTCTACTGCTTAATGGCTCCATCTTCTAATTTCTTGATTTTTTACTCATAATGTTATCTTTCTTTTTTGAGCTGATTTTTCAATTCATCAATATCCTGACTACTCTTATCTGCTTTCAAATCTCTCAGCTCTTTGCTTTTGATAGCTACCTGTTCAGTCGATTTTGTATTTTCGTTCATTTGCTTAAGCAATTTGCTATTTTCCTCCTCAAGTTCAGCTATCTTTTTGCTGGTCATATCAAGCTCCCCACTTAGTTCTTTAGCTCTTGACTCCAGGCTATCCTTTTGTTTGAGTTATTCGGTCAGTTGCACGATGACTGAGCTCTTTTCAACAATTTTATCGGACAACTAACTTTTAGCTGCTTCGAGAGTGGTTATCTTTTCTTATAGTTTTTTGAAAGTCTACTTGGATTCTTTGTCCTTATCGGCCTATTCATCAATTTTTGCCAGTTGATTCTACCTATTATCATTGGTACCTTCAGTTCTGAGTTGTCATTTTGGAGCATGGTAAGTTCTTGTTTGACTTGTTTGAAGTTTTTCTCCTTGACTATGAGTTCTTGCTTCAGACTGCGGATCTCTTCCTCTTTTTTACTGGACTCCTATTCAAGAAATTATTCCAGCTCCTTCGCGCTAGCCTTATATCTACCTATCACCACCCATACGTCTCGAAATCACTTTCAGTTTTCTCCAACTTAGCTCTCAATTCTTCGACTTAATGTTCCAATTCCTCACTCATCCTCTCGTGTTGTTATATGAAATGAATATATATAACTTAGATAAAGCATGATAGTTAGGTATCGAACATAAGCATATAATTTTATTTAGTGATGCTGCCTGTCTTGAAAAAAGGGAAGGAGAGGGAGTTTAGTGCAACGGAGACTAAAGTGTATGATATGCCGAGGGAGATGTCGCAACATTAGTCCAAAAGGTAGTCCAATGTATACTAAAATGGTCGCGCAAATAAACCTAAGTACAGATAAATCTAAAATAGAGTTGGAGGCGGCTTTAGAATATCGAATGCTCAATAAGAGCCAACAAAAGGCGGCGAATCAGTGAAGATTTTTGATAGCCACAACAATTACAACAGTCGTAATGCAGCCCTCCTTAAGAAAAGTTCAGCAGACGTCAATCACTAAATCAGAGCTATCGAGAAGAAGATTAGACAATGTCAACGTAAAATCGAATAAGACAAGAGACGAAAGCAATTAGAAGGTAGGATATAAACTATTTAGAATAAAGAAGGGATGATGATCGGTATGCTCACGATTTTGAAAAAATCATAAGAAAAGAGCTGGAAATGCAGGGGTATAGATAGGAACCGAAAGGATTTGATTATTTAACTAATCCTGGAGGTCCACCACCTGAAGAAGTGGTCGAAGAAGGTCCTCCAGCTCCTGAGCCTCAATCGTAATATAACATATCTGCTAACGTCGAAAAACTCTAAAGATTTTACTAAAACAGCCTCAAGAAAAAATTCGAACGTCGCTAGATGTTCCCTCACAAGCAATGCCGTCGCAAAACTCCTAAATTATACATAACTCAGCCAACAAACGCCTTGAACAAATTTGGCAAACCTACAAACTAGCAAGAGCATCGTTTCAGAGTGATGACCAAAGAAACCACTCCTCAAGAGATCTATCCTGTGATACCTAACTTCGCAGTTGTGAAGGATAACCTTTCTAAAAATATATTAGCATACTTGGGCGATTACAAACCGTTTATCTAGAAGACCAAATAGAAAGTGGGACGTGAGTCCAGGGAATAGGAGGAAGAGCAGCAGAACATATTGGTAGACAATTCTAACAAGAGTCTAACCATTAGCAACTGACTTAATGATTGTGTTACCTTACAACCTTTATTGTCCTACAAGCATCATTTAAATATTAACAACTTCATGAGTCAATTCCCTCGAAACAGTCATCTATCTCACATCATTTGAAGGACCACAATTGTACAGTCACTTTAGCGATCTCTTAAATAAAATCATCAACTCATTAATAACAATACCTTATGTATAACACCCCACCTCGTACTTTCTAACTAGCCGAAAAACAGCAAGGCCGCTTTCAGGCACCACTCATTACTCAAGAACCTGTCGAAATCATCATGCCAAACTACCTCCGTTCATGCACGGATGTTGTATGTTTGGGAATGCTCGTTCTCATCATTGGAGGTTTCATCGGCTTGCTCATTTATGGATTAGTAGCAGGCAGTCCATTATCTGTTATCAGCATCCACAATGGTGATGGAGTTCGATGCGACCAAAATGCTAATTTTCCATGTAAATCTAGAGTTATGCAGTTGGCTACTTCCCCAACGGAAACAATGGCAACACCAATGGAGCAGTTTGTGTAGCCTCATGTCCCACCACAGCTAATGTGGCCACTAATTGTCTTGCCGATTTGGTCAACTGTATCGGTGGCACCTTCACTCCGACCTATACATCTTTCTCCCTGGACCACTACTGCATCCCTAACACGATAGGCAGTGACATTAATCTTGAGGTTATTTTCAACTTCAATTCCTATGAGAAGTGGGCCTACGATCTGAGAGAGGGATGGGTCGTGCTGTTGGTTGCTGTCTTGGCTGCCATTGTATTATCGCTCATGTTCTTCGTCTTTGTGAGATTGTGCACAGGACCTATCATATGGTTGTCTATCATCGTGGCAGTGCTGGGCATGCTAACAGTTGGTATCTTCTTCCTCCTGCAGGCTAAAGGAATTGTGGTGTCAGATTTTATCTCTCAAAATTTGGATAGTTTTAGTTATGATACTCTCATCATTGCTGGTAGCTGTCTTATCGTAGGATCAGTTCTGTTGGCTCTGTTGGCCATTTGCCTCAGAAGCAGGATTGCGATGGGAGCTAAAGCAGTTGAACTTGGTTCGATGTTTTTGCTGTCAAATTGCTATCTGGTCATTTTGCCTATCACTCAAGGTATCCTCATTGTATTTTCATTGGCAGGTCTAATCGCTGGAGCTATCGGTTTATACTCACTAGGTGACCCCTCATATCCCAACAATGCAGCTTTCCCTGATATTGCTGTATCAGGTGGTGGGATTGCAGCAATCGTAGTCTTTCTGGTGGTCGGCCTATGGCTGATCTTCTTCTTTCATGGTTGCAATCATTACATGCTATGTTCATCAGTCTCAGTCTGGTATTTCAACAACGTCAACGGAGAAGGAGGATCACCATGCAGCGATTCAATTTGGAGATTATGCAGATATCACACAGGAACAGTTGTTTTTGCTTCTTTGTTCAACGGTTTCTTCTTCGTCATCAAGCTACTGGCCAATTTGTTCTCCTTCGACACCAAATAAGATGACGGCTGTTTGGTATCTTGCTGTCTCAAGTGTCTAAATTTGCTTTTCTGTGTCTTCAGAATGTAAATTATGAAAATATTGTAGATTTTTAAGATATCTCAATGACGGGACCTATGTTCAAGTGGCAATCAACGGTCAAGGATACTGCTCCAGTGCATTCAAAGCATTTGAGATAATTGCTGACAACGCCTTGAAGATTAGTGTCACTGATGGCATCAGCATCTTTTTCACCATTATGGGAGTCATCGCAATCAGTGTTGGTGTGGCCATCTCCGCCTACTTCGCAGTGCTCAAGTTGACTTATTTTTCAGAACGCATCTAAAGCCCCCTGATCCTGACTTTTGTATCAGGAGTCATAGCATTTTTGGTGTCATGCGTTTACCTGTCCATGATCGATGTGGCTTCAAGCGCAGTACTGCAATGCTACCTGGTGGATCACGAACGCGGCAACGGCAAGATCCGTTATGCTAATGAGCGCATCCGTGAGATAATGATGTATGATTGATGTGCCTTTCGATTTTAGTTGTGTGAATAGTAGGGCAATTGTTGGGATTGGTTATAATTTAAATTATATTGTAGTGGTGGTCCATGTAACTTACCAAAAGAGATCATTTCTAGGACAACTCACTCTTTGGGGAGCAACTTCTCTTGCATAGTTCTCAATCCCCGCAACACCATAGCTTTCCTGCCAAAAATATAGGCAGCCAGCAGCCCTCAGATTAAGAAGAAGCTCCAGCTACTGACGGTCAACCTTTCTTGGCTGCCCCTACGACCGATGAGATACGATTCTACATGGAGTTCAAAAAAATCTACACAGTGTCTCATCACCTAGCTTTGGAGAAGAAAAGGCAGGCTATGCTTTATGACAGTTTGAATAAACGTATCAAAAGTATTGAGGTACGCATCGGTCAATCATAGGATAAGATGAAAGACAGAGGGGAGAAAATCTGGCCTCAAAAAGAGAAACTCAGTTAGGAGAACCGAGGTAAACGGGCTAGAAGGACTGCCGAATAAATTGAGAAAAGATATAAGTGTGAGGTGCCATGCTGCGAGCGACTCTACGGATCATAGGGTTCACTTCAGCAACATATAAAGCTGAAGCACCCTGAACTTTACCACAAGTCTGGCTGCTAATCTTCCATGGAGGTGCCTCTAGATTCTTCACTTTGATTTTTACTGAGTTAAACAATACTATCAACAATCGTGAGCTATAAAAAAACAAAAAAATAGGTTATTGTCCTTATCATTCAAAAAATAACGGAGACAACTCCATGAGCTTGTTTTTGTATTATTTAAGTGATATGTAATAGTAGCATAAACACAAGGACAGGCATGTAAAATGGGACTAGGAGAAACTCAAAGAAACCGAGAAGTTCAGAGGTTGTTTCGAGAAAATAGATTAACCTAAAACTCCATACCGGGCCAATGTTTCAGTAAGTTGATAGCCATTCAGAGTGAATAGGAGTAAATGTAGCCCGAAAGCAAATCGTAAGAAGAGCTGGCCCTTGAGTAGTCTCTCAAAATAGCCAAGCGAAACAGTATTGAGCACCAGCACAAGAAAGTCAACGTCAAAGAGCTAAATGCCAGACTGAAGGAGGACCTTGAAAAATATCGTTTGAGCGGTAGTTGTCAAGAGATGGAGGACGAGGAATAATAATAGGCCCGCAAGAAGCACGAGTAATTCAAGAAGAAGCGAGCCCAGCACTATAAGTAATATCAGATGATTCAAAAAATGAAAAACAATCAATGGTAGGAAGATGATTGAGTGCTTGCTTTGATTCTGTAGCTTATAATAGATCAATATAAATTCATTCAAATCACATGGCTTCTTAAGCAAATCCTGTGGTATTTGTCGACCTGCATGCTAACAAACAAAAAATTGGAAGGGTAACCTTGGAGCTATTTGCAGATCGGTGCCCTAAGGCTGCTGAGAATTTTAGACAATTTTGCACAGGAGAATCATTGTGGCGGGGAAGACCTGCTGGCTATAAAGATACATGTGTGCACAAGATAATTGAGGATAAATACATCGAGGGAGGTGATTTTGTGGATAATGGAGTTGATAGCAGACCCAAGGTCAGTATTTGGGGAGAAGATAAATTGTTTGAAAATTAGCAGTCAGGATTAAAGTATACGGAGGCTGGACTATTGTCAACCGTCAATCTGGGAATGACCGCTGGCAATGGTAATCTATTCACTATTACACTTGCCCCCTGTCCTTAACTATAAGGTCGTGGGGTCATATTCGGCAAAGTAGCAGACGAATCCTCCCTCAAAGTCATCAAATCTCTCAATGCTCTCAGCGTCAATCAGTAATACAAGCCCAAACACCCCGTGGTGATAAAGTAATGTGGTGAGATGTGAGTATTAAGAATGATATTGCTGTTTTAAAGTTGATAATTTGATATAATTAGCGGCAGATGAGTAAATTTGAAGATGTCGAGTATAGTATGCAAATCGACCCAAACAAATAAACATGGAAAGGCTACCTCCGCTTTCCTTCTCAGTACTTGAGCGAGATAAGTCCTGAATAGTTCCAGACCACCCATGGTACAATCCTCCTTTCTTTTCCTTACACCGGCCCCAAATTGATCCACAACGATCACGTGATGTTGTTGGTCCGTTCGCTTGACAAAGGTCGCTTTTAGGGCACCATAACCAAAGTAACAAGGAAGGCTATAGCTCGATACAAGTAGCTTTGTTTTTTGAGGAACAACGAAAATCAAAGCAACAAGATATGTGACACGAAAGAAGAGTAAATCGTCGAACATTTTTGATGTCTCTGTGGTGTCATTTGCTCGGTCTTGTAAGTTTTTGAACGGATTTATTAATTATATATGGGGAATAGTAACGAGCTTTGTGCAGGGTAGTGTAAGCGTCCTGCTGATTTGAAAGGCTCCAACGTCTCTCTGGACAAAAGTGCAGTCATAGAGCTGATAGACAACATGCCACAAGTCAAGGGCAAATTCAATTTTACCAAACAGGCATCATTCAATAAAATATAGCGAGCAGCCTCATAGTACTGTGAAAGTAATAAAAAATCAATGCTTTAGACAATAGAATCGATGGAGTGCACATACCCATAGTTGCCAGATTGATAGCATACCAGCAAAACCACTATTTCGATGCGATTAACCAACTGCCTGTACCGAGCCGGTAGAAGTTCGTAGCCAATCAGGAGTAAATCGATATTGAGCTGATGGATTCTCTCTACCATTATTTTGTGGTGAAGCAGAAGGGCAACAATGGGCCTGAATTGTTTTTAGGCTCAGGAAAAATCAATTAACCACCTATCATCGACATCGCTTAACTCAGAAAGGAACATTTGAATGAGCTAGCAGAAGAAGGTTTGAACTTGCTGAGGACGGGTGCAGTATGCATAGTGTTGATGATGGCTGGACATGCAGAGAACAGTGAGCCGACTTCTAAAGCTTTTGGTCGGATGAAATTGCCTGATAATCCGATTGTACTTTAATTGCTGATGAGACGATTGGCAGGATATATGAATGGTTCAGAGAACACCCAGTCAAGTCTAAAGCTCAAAAGACGCAAAATTCCAATCATAATCATAGTGGCAAGTTAAACCAATCTAATTAGAGTGGATAAGGTTTTAGCCAAAAACAACTATTTCGGTTTGATGGCCTAATACGTCAAAATCATCATCGAAGATCGTACAGTCCCTCTTATTAGCACCTAAGGTAAACTATGTTTATCAGCAGAAGGCAAAACTTTAGGAAATCCTGCAGGTACAGCGATGGCTGTCAACAGTATCATGGAGCCCTTTATGAAGGAGTTCATCAATAAGTGCAATGTGGAGTATGTGCATTTCATCGGGTGTGAGAATATTGCCGAATTGCCTGGAGATCCTGTTTTGGTGGGGTTGACACATAAATTTTAGAGGCAAGTGGCTGGGAAATGTGTGAGTGGCGGGAATATTTTCTAACACTATCCGAGATATCTGGCTACTCAATCTGCCTTCCATCTTCTGGGTATAAATATAGTGAATATAGACTTTAAAGAGGTGGTGGCTCTAGGATCACCTTCCTTGATCCAAAACGCCCCAATAGCTCTCAATTCCCTCCTATTCAGGTGGTCTAGTTTGAAAGAATTTCATCACAACTTCGAAACAAATCTCTACATTGCCAAGCGATTCCACATGGAGGAAAGAGCAGTCAATCACTATGATTTTTAAAGACAGAAGCCTATTTTGTGGGCAAAGGTGTTCAGTTTCTAGCAGGACATCAGAGACTACATTAGTGCATCAACACAGGCCATCGTGGTAAGATACTGGCCTGAGCATTTCCAGCCGATTGGTTCACCTCCTCGAGAACTCGATAAAATCAGCTAAAATTTCAGTTAACCTCCTTTATATTGATTTTTGAATAATATCTAACAAAAAAATCATGCAGAAGTAGCTCGTCCAGAATGCTGTTCACTTATCGTTTGTGGGTGAGGAGAGCTTAACGGGTGAAGGAACTGCCACTGAGGAGGGAGACGTAGGCTCGATTTATGGCCGTGCGAATTTTGGAAATGTTAGGGAGTATTGACCTGGGGCTTTATATATTTTTTGGGAGGGAGGTCAGTATTTTTTGTAATTGTTAGCGTTGGCCAACCGATTACTATAGCCATTTTTTGAGATCCACTTCACCCAAAGAACTCGGTTGAATTTAGCTCTTTACAGGCGATATACTGCTGCAAATCCTCGATCGACTTCGACTTCCATTTTTTCCTGGAAATAATTAAAAGATTCCACTATTTGGCAAGATATTATTGTTCCTAGTGTTGTTCTAACTAGCAAACAGCTGCTTTTTGAGCTTCTCGTTAGCAGTCTTGTATTCCTCGATTTGTCGATGGAGACTGCGATTGGCTTGCTCTAACTGTTGGAGGTGTGATATTGCTTGTTTTGATTGCTACTGTTCGAGTATTTTTTTCTTCTACAGTTGACCCATAGGCGTATCGAGGGATTTTAGGAAGTCTGGGTATTTTGAGGATATTTGAGAGACGAATGACGAGATGAAAAGGGCCGCTTTTTAGCATTTTGCTTTTTAGAGTTGATACAGTTGATAGTAGGCTTACTTTTATTTTTTGAGACGTTGGAGTTATGTATCTTCTTAGAAGTTTAACCTTGAAGTTGCATGTTTCAGGCTTGACTTATGGGCTGTATTGACTCTGCTCATGGTGGACTGGTCGAAGTTTATTTATTTTACTGGATTTTTAGTATCAGGTGAAGTATCTGCTTCTGGTACTTTATTTACTGACTCTAATTAAGTTATGGTGAATTATGCATTAAGCTCAGCATTTTTGTCTTTGGACTGGATCAGTCTATAACTTTGCTTGAATTCTGCTACTTCTTTAGGCAAGGTGACGACAGCGATTCCCAACATTTGCCTCTAATCGCCATTGAGCGTAACTGTGCACTAGATCACCCCTAGCTTACTCTTTGCGTCTGAAGGGCCGGTTTGTCTACATGTAGTGACAAATCTAACTCAAGAGGGACAGTTGACATGGAAGAAGGATGTTACAGAATGGCAGTTGCGGTAGCACGTCCTGAGTCAGAAAAGGAGTACCTAGTCGAAGAGTGGCAGTGAGGGGTGAATGAATGTGTGTGTTTGTTTTAAGAGTGATGAGGTGTGCCTTCAGGACGTATATTTATGCCGTCTGCATTAAAATAAAAGTTAGCAAAATCAGTATATTTCAAAGGTTGATCTGGATCTTCTGCTTATTCGCTAGACCAAGACAAAAATCCATATAGAAGACAATATTGATCAACAATGATCCGAAATTCTATAGAATATATTTAAAATGCGAGTTCTACCCAATCGAAAAGGGGAGGGAGTCACCATAGATTTTGAATAGATTGCACTAACCAACAAACCTCATCAAGTTCAGTCCGAATCAACAGATATGAAGCATTTCCTCAATGACATTGAAACTCTCAACTTACCTGAAGTCAAAAATCAGCCATAAATCGAAAAAATCAAGAAAAGAATTGATGCATTTGCTAAACAATATGGCTAAAAAACTGAAAAGACTACCTCTATTTTTATGAACTATCTCTAAACTGTTAGATAAATAGGAGTGACCTCACTAAGGAATCATGAT
>Ga0210011_1004269_pt1 | contig 10424 bp, 6 predicted proteins | sample CryGeymeta201502_FD_183972 | JGI IMG/M metagenome (GOLD analysis project Ga0210011, IMG submission 183972) | Groundwater microbial communities from Crystal Geyser aquifers in Utah, USA - Crystal Geyser metaG 2015-02 (SPAdes) (version 2) | ecosystem: Environmental > Aquatic > Deep subsurface >...
TGCGATCTTCGGCCGGGCACCTTCGATCAACTTCGACCTGATGCTGCGCGGCCCCGGTGGCTCGGCACCGCCTGCTGCCGGCGCTTATCAGCAGGGCCGTTATCTGCGCGCCTGCGGCTATGATGAAATCGTGTTCGTGGGCAAGACTTCGGCGGCTCTGGCGGCTGGCGGCGTCAACACCGGAGCGACCACGACTGTCGTGCTCGATGCTGCGGCATCTGCTGTCGATGACTTCTATGTCGGCTACGTGATCCAGTTCGAGGGCGTCAACGGCGGTTCGGGCTTCAAGTCGTGCTCGACCATCATTGCATACAACGGCGCGACCAAGACCGCCACGCTCGGCGAGAAGCTGACATCGGTTCCGACCGGCAACTTCACGATCCCGCCGCAGCTCGTTTACCGCCTCAACGCCAGCGCCAACCCGCTGTGGCTGACGTTCGATCGCTGGCATGACAAGAAGATCTATCGGGCGCAGAACGGTATCCCGTCGCAGCTTCAGATGACCTTCCCGACCGCGAACCGCGGCGATGTCGGCCTTCCGATCATGTCGTGCGGCCTCAGCGGCGACATCGACGAAACCAACGCCGAAGCCGATGTGGCCGCACCGCTCACCCCGGCTGCAGGCGCCATTCCGCCTGTGCGCGACGGCAAACTGGCGCTCAACGGCGTGTTCGTGCCCGGTGGCAGCGTTAGCTACGACCACGGCATTCAGTTGGGCTTCCCGCCCAACCCCAACAAGCCGAGCGGCAATGACGCTGGGCAGATTGTGCGGACGCAGCGCAGCGTCAGCATGAACCTCAACGAAGTGCTGATCTCGCTTCAGAACCGCAACGCTCTGGCCAACGTCCAGACGCCGGTTCCGCTGATGCTGCACTACGGCAACGTGGCGGGCCGGTCGGTGTCGTTCGTGGTGCCTTCGATGCGCCTGAGCTTCAGCAACCCCGATCCGAGCGGCGATTTCGTGACCACCGAAGTCACCGGCGTCATCGACAATGCCGAAAAGGCCGTGGCGATCGCCTTCCCGTTCTTCACCTAACCCACCTGAAAAGGACCATCCCCAAATGTCCATCCCAGTCACCGCCTCTTTCGAGGCATTCGTTCCGGCGAGCATGGCGGAAGTCGAAGGCGCACCGTCCTTCACGTTCCGCCATGCCACCGTGCTGGACAAGACGCGCTTCCATGAACTCAAGGCCATGGCGAAGCTGCGCAATCACTCTGCTCAGGATATGCGCGATGTCGTGCTCCATGAACTGAAGAAGCTGTTCACCTCGGAGGGCATGGCGCAGAACATCACTCGGCTCGATGCCTACTGGGCCGCGATCGACGAGCACGAGGAAGCGATCAAGGCTTACCGCAAGCACATCATCGAATTGATGCAGGAAGCGGACGGAGGCGAGAAGCCCGAGTTTCCGCCAGAGCCGGAACTGGATTTCCCCAAGGGCGACATCATCGAATTGAACGCGCTGGTCGATGAGGTCGAGCGCGCAAGCGACATCTATGCCGCGATGCGGCTCGACAACATCCGATTCGAGGTCGGCTATCCCCGGCTGCTGATGCGGATGTTCCTGACCGAGACGACGCTGCCGGTCGACGTGAAGCGCGACCGCGACGGCAACCTCACCGCAGAAAGTGCCGAGGAAGTGATCGAGGCGCTGGCGAAGGCGGCCCGCGCTGCTGGATGCGATGCCGAGATTGCCGTGCAGGAGCTGCTGTTCAAGTCGGTGCTGGCCTTCACGCTCACAGGGGATGAGGAAAAAAACTCATCGTCGCCGCGCTCCGGTATTTCCAACCCGAAGTCGTCGGCGAGCAAAACATCGAATGGAGCCGCGACGGAGGAAACTCCATCACCATCGAAAGACCCTGCGACCTCGGAAGAGACGGCTGGCTCGATCTCGTCGGACTCCGGCAGTCCTGCGTCGGAATGATGGGCACGACCTGGCCTGATGGGAGGGAGTTGCTGGCTCAGCCGTGGAAGCTGAAGCTGGCATTCGCGCTCATCAGCCAGGTCGAGCAGAAAACGAGGAAGAAACCCGGTGGCACTTGATTACAGGATCGAGATTCCACCGGGCGGGTTCGTCACGCTGGGCGGCGAGTTGAAGCGGCTCGCCGAAAATCTGGCGCTTGATGTCAGCGACAGGGCGGCATCGAAACTGAAGTCGTCGATCCGGCAGGATATGGCCGGGGCGAAGCTGGGCCGGCTCGGTCAGGCGATCACCAACACGTCCGACAAGATGCGCGGCGGCAGCGTCTATCGGAAGGGCGGTGTCAGCCGGGCGTCGGGCATCGTCTATATCCGCACGAAGTCGCCGCGCACTGTCGGGGCGATCATCTCCTATACCGAGGGCACCGAAATCACGCCGAAGAAGGGCCGCTATATGTGGTTCCCGCTGGAAACGGCGCAGCGTGTGGTCGGTTCGGGCAAGCAGCGCCGCCGTCTGACACCGGCGATGTGGAAGAGTAGCGGGCTTGAGGCGAAGCTGGGTCCGCTGTTCAGGATCATGGGCAGCGATGGCCTGCCGTTGCTGGTGGTGCGCAATGTCGGCGTGAGTGCGGTAGGCGCGCGTGGTGGCCGTCCCCGCAGCCTGACGAAGCGCGGTGCGCCGCGCAAGGGCGATCGGGTGGCGGAACTGGTGCCGATCTTCAAGGGCATCCTGCGCACCAGTCGTTCGGCCCGTATCAATGTGAGACAGCGGGCATTTGAGGCGGCGCAACGGGCGGCGGCGGAACTGCGCGGGGTCTAGGCTGTCATGGGCCTCTGTGGTATGGCGGCGATATGAGATGGATTTTCCCTATCGCCGCCATATTCCTCGCCGGGTGCCAGAGCGAAGGCGAGCAGGCCGAGGCCGAGTATCGGATTGAGACTTCCGGCTTTGTGACTGTGGACGACAAGTGCCGTGCGGCCCGCAAGGTGCAGCAGGCATATCTGAGCGATCAGAACCGAGATAAATTCAGGCGATGGCGGCTTCATGCCGATCTGCATTGCAATGAGGCTGCGCTGTCTCGACTCTGAGGCGCGCTGACAGAACTGAAACTCGCGAGGGGTTGCTGAAAGGCGGCCCCTTTTTCATTGGAGCAACGGAAAGAGATCATGGCAGGACAGAGCACCATCTTCCCGATCTTCCTCCGGGCCGAATACCGTGATGACGGTGGCATCAAGCGCTTTCAGAGTGATGCCATGCGTGCTGCCAAGGCCGCCAGTGGCGAGATCAACAAGGTCGGTGCCGCCCTCGATGGCATTTTCTCGGCGCGCCGTAGCGGCGGTTCACTGGATCTTGGTCTAGGCGGGCTGAAGGCGGCGATTGATGCCCAGCGCCAGCTTGCTACAGCATCGCGGGAAGTGGCTGACGCCGCGCTCCGAGCTGCTCAGTCGAACGGGGGGTTTGATGCCAGCCTTCGCCGCACTGCCGCCGCCGCGCGCGATAGCGCCAAGGCCCAAGAGGCCGAACTGCTTGCTCTGCAGCAAAAGCTCCCGCTGCTTGAGCGGGTGCAGGCCGAACTCAGCCAAAGCGCGACCGCCGTATCCGCATTGACCGGCGAGAACCTGCGTCTGGCGCAGGCTGAAGCCGGTGCCGCCAACGGCGCCACGATGCTTGCGGCGATCTATCGCGGGACTTCGGCCGAACTTGGCCGTGTGGCGAACAGTGCGCGCGAAAGCGCCAGCGCCTTCGAACTGATGTTTCAGGCGCAGGAGGCTCGGTCGCAGGCGGCCGGGCAGGCGTTCTTCAACACCGCTGCCGGACTTGACCGGCAGGCCAAGAGTGCCCGCGCCAGTGCTGATGCTTTCGAGTTCCTGTTTGCCGAACAGGAGCGCGCTGCCGTTTCGGCTCGTCGCATCACCGACACCTACCTGTCGCTTGCCCAAGCTGAGGCCCGCGCTGCTGATGGTGGTCGGATGCTACAGGCTATTTACCGCGGCACTGCCGAGGAACTTGGCCGTGTGGCGAACAGTGCGCGTGAATCCGCCGCGGTGTTTGCGGCACAGGCCGCCTCGCTCGCCTCGCTTCGCGCTCAGATCAATCCTACTGCCGCTGCGCAGGAGCAGTTCGCCCAGAAGGTCGCGTTCGCCAAGGCGGCGCTTGATCGCGGCGAACTGTCGCAGATGGAATATGCGCGCGCGGTGAAGCTCGCCAGCGCCGCGCTTCGCGAAGCTGGGCAGGCAGAGGTCGCAGCCACCGCTGCCCTGAACGGGCTTACGGTAGCGACCCGGCGAGGCACCACGGCGCGCGGCAATGTCATCAACTCGGCTCGCTCGGAGCGCACCGCCTTTATCCAACTCGGGCAGCAGCTTCAGGACATGACGGTGCAGGCCCAGATGGGCACCAACGCCTTTATCATCATGGGCCAGCAGCTTCCGCAGGTTGCGTTCGCGCTGACCGGGCTTGAGAACAGCACGAACAAGACCAAGGCCGCAGTCGGTCGGTTTGCCACATTGATGGCTGGCCCGTTTGGTGCAGCCGTCTTCATTGGCATCGCCGCACTTGGCCCTCTGGTGCAAATGTTCCTGAGCAGCCGGGACGCAGCCGAGGACTCCGCGCAGTCGATCGAAGAACTGATTGCGAGCAAGCAGAAGTCCGCGATCGAAGCGCGCAATGCCGAGAAGGCAGAAGATGCCTTCCGGTTGACACTGGATGGCGTAACGGACTCCATCGAGCGCAATCGCAAGGGGCTTGAAGACCTGAATGCGGTGAAGCGCACTTCTGCCGAGCTTACGCTGGACGCGACCCGCAAGACATTCGCCGAGGCGGCCGTGCTGCAGTTCAACACGCAGCAGCAGCTTATCAATGCGCAGGCTTTGCTTCAGGCGCAGATCGCTCGCGCATCCGGGCCGGGACAGGGCAGCGACCTCGCCGCGCTGGGGCTTGAGGCCCGCGCCGAGCGCGTCAATCAACTGATCGAGGGCTTAGTCACCGGGTCGCAGAACTTGGCGAAGGCGCAAGACGCTCTGCGCCGTGCCGAGGTCAGCGTGGCGATCGACCAGGGTGTGTCCGGAGAAGAGGGGCGCATCAAGCGCTTCTACGCCGAGCGTATAGACGCACTGCGGGAAGAGGCTTTGGCTCGCGGACTCAACAGCGATCAGATTCGCGCCGAGGCCGCCGCGCTGAAAGAGCGCGAAGACGCCGAATTGTCCGCATTGCGCAAAAGTGGCAGATCACCTCGCACCCGCGTTGACCGCGCTGCCCGCGAAGCCGAACGCCCCGCCACATTCGGCGAACGTGCCGCAGAGCAGATACAGCGCATCAACGAGCGCTTCGACGAGCAGCCGCGTCTGATTGACGCTGCATCGCAGGCCACTCGTCAGCTTGATTCTATCATCGCCGAGCTGGCCGAGCGCAAGCCGGTCAACTTCCGCCAGATGATCGAGGACGCCGAAGAGGCCAAGCTGGTCATTGAAGACGCACTGCTACGCCCCGTCGAGGATATTCTGCGGCTCAGCAACGAGCGCTTGGACGTCGAGCGGCTGATCGCGCAAGGCCGCGTCGACGAGGCTGTGGCGCTTCAGGAAATCCAGCGCCTTGAGAAACAGATCGGCAAGCTGAGCGAGCAGCAGAAGAACGACATTCTCGACCAGATCGCTTTCGAGGCAATGAAAACCCGCGAATTGCGCGCTCAGGCTGAATTGCTGGAACTGCAGGCCGATGTCGCCCGCACCGTCGCCGACAGCCTGCGCGATGTGTTCTCTGGTCGCGGCACGTTTGGTGACCTCATCAAGAACTTCCGCCAGTCGCTGCAAGACCTTCAGGGCGCGCGGCTGTTCGAAGACCTCTTCGGCGACAGCTTCAGGGCGATTGAGGAAGATCTCAGGGGCAACACGCCTCAGGGTCGCGCTAATGCCCGCTACGTCGCCGAGGTCGAGAAAACGGCCGACGCAACGGAGGTGACCGGAGAGGCGGCCCTCAGGCTTGCAGGCGCTTTCGACCAGGCCTTTGGGATCGTCACCGGCGCGGCGAACGATAACGGCGGATTGCAGGAGATCGTCGTCAGCCGCACGAAGGCGCGAGACATCGCGATTGCCCGGCCCTCGATCATGGAAATCGCCGATCGCATCTCGCGCGGTGTTTCCGCCCCTATCGCGGCGCAGCTTGAAGACTTGCTCGGGCCGCGCTTCGCCGGCGCGCTTGGCGATGTCATCGGCGGCGTGTTTAAGGGACAGGTGCTCGCCGGGAATGTCGGTTCGGTTCTAGGCGGGATTGAAGGGCTGCTCGGCTCAGGCATCCTCGGGAACGACAACAGATTGACGGCACAAGCCACCAAGGCACTCGGCGGCGCTGCAGCGGGATCGCAGGTCGCGGGCCTGTCCAAGCTCCTAGGCCTTGGCGGTTCGACCACGGGCGCGCAGCTTGGCGGAGCGGCTGGCGCCTTCCTGCCTTTCCCCGGTGGCGACATTGTCGGCGCTATCGCGGGCAACATCCTTGGCGGCTTGCTGAAGGGCACCAAGCGCGGCTCGGCGACGATTGGCGGCTCGGGCGGGTCTTTGGCCATCACGGGCACCAGAGGCAACAGCAGCAGCCGGCGAGAGGCATCTAGCGGGCTGGCGGGCAGCGTGCTCGACGCGATCGATAGCCTCGCCGAACAGCTTGGCGCGACCGTGGACTCATCGCGGGGCAGCGTTTCACTCGGCTTGCGAAAGGACAATATCCGGCTTGATAGGACCGGGCAGGGCCGCACGAAAACCAGCCGCGGCGCGATCGATTTCGGCGATGATGCTGAGGCCGCGATCAGGGCTGCCACACTCGACCTCATCCAGGACGGCGTCATCGCAGGGTTGAAGGCTAGCGAACAGCGCCTGCTACAGACTGCGAAAGACGTGGAGCAGGGCCTGCGCGACGTGCTCACGTTCCGCAGCGTGTTTGATCGGCTCGCCGAGATCCGCGACCCGCTCGGGTTCGCGATCACACAGTTGAATCGCGAGTTTGAGGGCTTGATCGAATTGTTCACCCGCGCCGGTGCCAGCACCGAAGAATTCGCCGAACTGGAAGAACTCTACAATTTGGAACGTGCCCGCGCGATCGAGGATGCAACGGATCGCGTGGTAGGTTCGCTGCGCCAGTTGCTCAATGATCTGACCATTGGCGACAGCGGACTGTCGCTGCGCAGCCGCCGCGCCAATGCCGTGAGCGAGTTCGATGGCTTGGCGGCGCGTGTGCAGGCTGGCGATGCGAGCGCCTTCGACGACTTCGCCGAGATCAGCCAGCAGCTTCTCGACATCGAGCGCCAACTGTTCGGCTCGACGCAGAGCTATTTCGACCGGCTGGCGCAGATCACGGCGCTGACCGAACAGGCGATTGCGGGCGAAACCAACGTGACCGGGATAGGCGGCGCCAATACGCCGTCGCCATTCGATGACCGGGCGCAGATCAATCGCAGCATCGACACCATGAACGAGGACGTGACTGGCTGGCTGCAGGCGATCAACGACAACCTCATCGCGCTCAACCCTGCATCGCGGACAGGTGGCGGCAGTGGGAGCGGCGGCTTTGGTTCCGGTGTCATCAACGCGCTTCAGATCGCGAACTTCTAGGACAGCATGACCACTCTGGCACTCATCTCCCCCATTGATCCGGGGACGAGCAACCGCGTCGACGTGCGCGTCTGCTCGTCTCAGGATCCGGCAGCGACCGGGGCAAACGATGCTGTCTGGTGGCCTGCTATTGTCAGCGAGCCGACCTTGCAGATGTCGCTGTTTGATGGCGACTTTACATCCGTGGTAGAGCCCGGCTCGGCGCAGCTTCAGATTAGGCTGGACGTGCTGGAACGCAGCGGACAGTTCGCGCGGGTCAAGCGCTATGACTGGGCGGGCGCGAAGGCCGTGCTGTATCGTCTGGTAGATGGCCTGCCCGAGACGTTGGCGGTGATGAAGGTCGAGCGGTTCGCCGCCGAATCCTTCGCGCTAGCGCTGTCTCTGGTGATCGACGAAGAACCGCTTCAGGCCGATGTGCTGACTGCCGAGTATGCCGGCACGACCGGCGCGGAAGGCGGGGCTGATCTGAAGGGCCGGGTCAAGCCATGGGTGTTCGGCCGCGCGCTGAACGTCGAGCCGGTGTTCATCGACCAGATCGACAACGTGTTTCAGATCAGCGGCTATGGGCCGGTCGAGGCCATCCCTGCGGTATATGAGCGCGGTGCCAGCTTCGGGGATAGTCTCGGCGACTATGCCGACTATGCCGCGCTGGTGGCGGCCGACATCCCGGAAGGGCGCTGGGGAACCTGCCTTGCTGAAGGGATGTTCCGGCTCGGTGCCCCCCCTGCCGGTGTCATCACCTGCGATGTGGATGGTGATAACGGCGGCGGCTTTCTGCGCCGGACCGGGGCCATCCTTGCCGAGATTGCTGACAGGCTCGGGCTGAGTGCGTCGGTCAATGCGGCAAGCCTTGCGGTGCTCAATACGGCTGTGGCCCGCAATGTGAACATCGTAATCGCCGAGCAGACCAGCCTGCTTGATCTGGCTCGCCGGATGGCGGCACCGTGCAATGCGGTGGCGGGGCTGGACTTTGATGGCCGGCTGATTGCGCCGCGTGTCGTGCTCGGCTTGCCGGGGCTGACGCTGGATGCGCAGGGCCGCGAGATGCCGCCCGTGTTGGGCATGGCGCGGCAGAACACGAACCCTCCCTACAAGCGCATCCAGATCGGGGCGGCGCGGTCATGGCGGGTGCATACGCTGGATGAGATCGCGTTCTATTCGGATCTGATCGAGCGCGGGCTTTACGATGAAACGCGGGTTTACCGTGAAGGTGACATCGTGGCATCTGTCGACAAGTCGCGGTGGCTTTACATCAGCGAGACGCCCGGCAGCGGCAACGCGCCGCCGATTTGGCCGACAACCATCAACGCCTTCTGGGACAATCTTGAGCCGCCTGCGAGCCAAGATCCCGCCATTGCCAACGCATCCATCGAAATTGACGAAGATGGCGATATTCAGGGCATAGGCACCGGCAACGGCACGCCGGTCAATAACGGCAATGTTATGCTGGAAGGGCCTGAGGATGAGCGGCCCGGTGGCGGAAGTTTCGTCGGGCAGCAATTCAGCGCCGACGATACCGGCATCGTCTATCGCTGGACGGAAACCGCACCGGACACTTTCGAATGGGTCATTGTCTCCGATGTGACCACGGCGGCGCAGCGGACGATCGAGCCTGAGTTTCCGGTCGTTGAAATTCAGGAAGGCGAGGCGGGTCACACCGGCGATCGCACCGTCACGCACGTCGCCAAGCGCGGGTCTGTCACGCTGACGGGCGGCACCTGGTCGAAGCCATCGCAGAACCTCGGCTCGGCCACGGTGACGGTCGATTCCAGCACCGGCACGGCGACGATTTCGGGGGTGACGCTCTCCGGCGCCTATGTCGTCCGCTACACGCACACCGATGGGATCGCGACCGATCTTCCGGTGAACGTGACCTATGTTGCGGCTGCTGGCGGGGCTGTCAGTGCCAAGACTGGCACGATTTCGAACTCTAACGGCGTCGGTAACACGAACGACTGGACGCAGCTTATTTCGCTGGTGCTAACCGGCTGCCCGGCAGGTCGCGCCATTCCGAACAGTTTTGCCCTGAGCAGCGCTTCCGGCAACCGTATTGCCCCGGCGTCGGGCACGGGAACCGCTGAGCATCGTTGCCGACTGCTCGTTAACGGGACTGAGGTGGCAATCACCACTTCCCAAGAGACCGTCAGCGGGGGCATCATTGGGTTTGTGGACTTCAGCAGTCTCTTCGATGAGCCGCACAATGTCTCTGCGGGAACAGTGACAATCACCGTCGAAATCCAGCGCACCAGCGGCGCCGGCACACTGCTCTCATGCTTCAACATTCTCGATTTCACAGTGATAACAAGCTGAAACACCCCGTTTTTAGCAAAAAGAGGTAAGGTATGGCTTTCATCAAAAACTACATCGCCTTCGCCAGCGCAGTTTGGGGCGGCCCGAGCGGGCGCGTCCTGATTGATGTGCTGGGCGCTGACCTGTCAGGTGCTGCCTTCGCGTGGGCATTCTCGACCGGAGAGGGTGTGGAGCCGGTGTTCACGCTCACAAACGCAGCCGCAGGGTCGCAAGGCATATCGGCATCGTATGACGCTACCATGGTGCATCCGGTGAGCGCGATGGTTCTCGGCGGAACCCGGATCATTCCGCAGATCGACGAGGCAACGCTGGAAGGGCTGACGTTCGGCGGTGCGGCTTCAATAGACCTCGTTCACACATTTTATGAAACTCCGGTCGGAGGGAGCAAGCGCGTGCGCTGCTCTGGCATTTTAACCGTCAAGCGTGGAGCACCTAACTGATGACCGATAAAATTGTTGTGCAGGATCTGGGTGATGCTGTGCTTGTCGAAGATAGTGATGGCGACATCACGATTGTTTTGGCTGGCGAAAGCACCACTGGGGCCCTTGTAAGCGCGTCTGCTGCCGCAGCCAGCGCCAGCGCTGCCGCCACCAGC
>Ga0210011_1004277_pt1 | contig 10408 bp, 9 predicted proteins | sample CryGeymeta201502_FD_183972 | JGI IMG/M metagenome (GOLD analysis project Ga0210011, IMG submission 183972) | Groundwater microbial communities from Crystal Geyser aquifers in Utah, USA - Crystal Geyser metaG 2015-02 (SPAdes) (version 2) | ecosystem: Environmental > Aquatic > Deep subsurface >...
CTAAGTATTCTGGAGAAAAGATTACTTTCGATGAGTCAGAAGTTTCAGAAATAAAAATTGTTTCACAAAAAGAATTACACCACATGATTGAGTCTGGTGAGTCTTTCAATACAAAGTATTTGCCTCTTCTCGAGGAAATTTGGGCAGGAGTGTATACCATTTAATATGTCAAAATTCCAAACAATTCCCACATCAGTAGCAATTATTTGTGATGGCAACAGACGTTGGGCTCGTGAGCATGGTTTGGAAGTATTTCTTGGTCATCGCAGGGCAACGAACGAAATATTTGAAAATCTTATTAATCACAGTATTAAACGCGGAATAAAATACCTAACATTTTGGATTTTTAGTACTGAAAACTGGACTAGAGATAAAAAAGAGGTAGATTACCTGATGAATTTATTCCGAGAGTTTTTTGATAACAGAATTGCAGAGTTGGGTGAAAAAAACGTACGCATTAAAGTTATTGGCTACAAGCCTGCTTTTGCAAAAGATATTCAAGAGCGCATTGAACGTGGAGAACAGGAAACTAAGGATAACGATGGCCTGACGCTTACATTAGCTATGAACTATGGTGGCAGAGATGAAATTACTCGAGCCACAAAAAAAATTGCCGAAGAAGTTGCAGCTGGCATTCTACAACCTAAAGATATAACGCAAGATACAATTACAGAACATCTCGATACAGCTTATATGCCAGATCCTGATTTTGTTATTAGAACGAGTGGAGAGCTTCGACTTTCTGGTTTCTTGCCATGGCAGTCAAACTACAGCGAGTTTATTTTTCCTGAGTTTACCTTTCCAGATTTTACGCCTGAAAAGCTTGATGAGATGATTGAGGAGTTTGCGAAACGTGAACGCCGGTTTGGTGGCAAATAGATAAAAATCTTTGATCTTTCTTCTCATCTACTAACGTCAGGCTGAGCTGAAAGATCAAAGATTTTTGTGGTGTATAAAAGTAATTATTGCTCAAAAAATATACAGCCTTGCATACCGTACTTACAAAAACTCACTTTTTCTTTAGAAAATTACTACTCCGAAGACCACTTCCATGATTTGCACCATCCAGTAGGATGCGAACAGGATGAGGAAGCCAACAATAGCAGCGGTGAGTCGTTGTTTACCGGCAGTAACTTTACTGCTATCACCCGCACCCATCAGAATTTCAAAGCCACCCCATGAAATCATGAGAAACAGGATTAAGCCTGCTAATGGAAAAATAAATACGAGCACACGTGTCACAATTCCACCAGGTGTTGAAAGTTGATCGGCAAATTCACTTGCTACTTCGTCATCAATAGTTTCACCGCCTGCAACTTTAAGTGGGTTGAGGGCGTCGAATGTTTCATTTGTTGGGGCTTCAACTGGATTGATGGCGTCGTCGGGGTCGTCAAAATTATCGCCTCTGCCGCCTACTACACAACATGCTGTCCCATTATATGCCCCGCTATTGCATGAACCATCTGGAACTATTGTTCCTCCTGGACAATCTTGGCCACTTACCATACAGAATCCTGGGTTAGGACCACAAGAAACAACAGCTTGAGTGTTAGTGGATTGAATGAAAAAGATATAAGTAGCTACTAGCACAATTGCACTGGCTTTAAGTATTTTTTTCATTATCCTCCAAATCCTGGTATCTTAAGAATAGAGTATCCAATAAATTGTAGAATAGTTACTGAGAAAATAATGAAAAGTAACCCGGTTACCGCGGCGGTCATCATTTCTTTTGCTTGTGCAGTTTTTTGAGCATTACCTTGCGAGATGGTCATGGTGAATCCGGCTGAAAGAATCATGAGGAGAGCGATACCACCACCCATACTGATACCAAGTCTGATAAAACGTCCTAAAATTTCTTGAGGTTCTTTACTAATACAACCAATAGCAGTCCAAATACCTTCTGTGCCGTCTTCACCGCCAGAACACTGGAGACATTTTTGTTGAGCTGTTGGGTTATTTATTTGATCACAGAGGCTAAATTTATCTGGACCAAGGTTTTCTGCTTCATCAAGCTCCTCTTTAGTTACACATAATTCTTCACAATCAACTGATACATTAAAAGATTTAGAACATCGATCTGGTTTAGGTCCGGGTTCTTCAATGGCAACTGAATAACCACCTGCACCTAGAGCAGGATAATTGAAGGTTGATGTTGAACCATTTGTTACCGTAGTTGAAAGTTGACCGACCCAACTTGGATTGATTTGAATTTCTCCGTTATACAGAGAGCCATCCTTTCGCAATCCTGAAGCGGAGACCTTAATTTCATCAACAGCATTAAGACATGAACCAGCAATTCCCTCTTCATAGACACACGTTTTGCCACCTCTGTTTTGTGATACTGAGATTGAATCACTGGTACAAACTACATGTGTAACAAGAGTATATGAACCGATTAATTTACAGCCATCTGCATCTGTCCCAGGTCCAACTACCCACATTGAATATGGTCCGGCCATGCCATCGGGAAATGCTGATCCTGCTGCAAGGGTAAACGTTGCTTCTCGAGCCGCATTACTGCTTGCACTAGTAGCAGCAACGGAAGGGCAATTTGGTGTTGGAGATCCTGAGCCAACACCAAACTCGCATCCGCTCTTTGCGACGAATACGGTATAGGAAGCATTTGGAGAGAGGCCTTTCAATGTAAAGGTTATGACTGCATTTGAGTCGTCATATTCAGTAGCTGGAGAACTTCCAACAAAATCAAATCCAGCGGGATTTAAGCAGCTGTGTGTGGCTGCCTGAGAATGAGACGGTTTCAGTAATTCAGCACTTAGACACAGTGCCAAGACAAAGAAGATACTGAGAATCTTTTGTTTCATGAATAATTACTTCGTTTTTATTTGTGTATCAGATATACCGCTATTTTACCCTAGAATTTGCCAAGATGCCAGAGCGCAAGTGTTGATCGAGTCTCTTGGATGTTTAGAGAAAGAAAAACCGCCCCCATATAGGGAGCGGTTATATAAAAGTGTACTATAGTTTTTGAGCGATCCAGGTGATTGCCAACCACAACAGTCCACAAATGATGAACTCCGCTAACGGAGAGATCATTTGAGCATACTGGTGGGGTAACATATCAAAAACAAAAAGAGTAAAACCGATTGCAATGAAGCTCACCAAGGAGCTGATCACGGCTAAAAATCCGTGTGTTGCATCTCCGATAAGCGTTGCTAACACAACTAAAACAATTGTTAAGATAGCAAAGAATATTAAAGCTTCAACACCGAATAACTGAACCAAAAAATTCATTTTTACTTCTCCTCTAACTTAAAGATCAGCTTCCCTCGAAATCGAGAAAAGCAAAAATATAGTATACCCCTCTATTATATCCTATAACATGCATTTGTCAAGATGCAGCAGTATATCTACTCGAGGAAGACGCCTATAGCCAACAGCTCTTAATTTCGTTACAATGTGGCTAGAGATAGCTCTATTTATGAAGAAATTTTTGTTCCCACTCCTAGCGGGCTTTTGTGTGGTGCTTGCACTTTTTATGGTGCAACCATACTTGTCTACTGGAGTAAGGGCGAGTGAAGAAGTTGATGAATTGCAAAAAGCTATCAATGAGCTCGAACACCTCAAGCAACTCTCAGAAGCAGCAACTACCCCTCTTGAGAATGAAGTCAAAAATTTGGATAGTCGAATAGCCAGTGCTCGAGCCGGCATTGCTAAGGCACAGCAAGACGCTAAAAGTGTTGAAGAAAAAATCAACGAGCGAGAAGACGATTTAGCTGATCAATACGTTATTCTTTCCCGAAGAGTGCACGAGCAATATAAGAAAGCACGTACTTTTTCGCCGTTGTTACTTGTTATTCAAAGTTCAAATGCAGCAGATCTCACCAAAGATTTAGCGTATCGCAACTCGGTTAAAGCCCAAGATAATAAGCTTATTCAGACTATTTCATCTGAACTTGCGCAACTTGAAACCGATAAAGCTGAATTAGAGCAGACACAAAAAACATTGGCTAGTTTGCAGACACAGTTAGATAGCCAGGCAGCTTTCTTTAAAGGAGAAATTGATAAAGCCAAAGACTATCAAAAAGATTTAACGGGCAAAATTGCTGAACTTTCAGCTCGTCAGCAGGAAATTATTAATGCTCGTAGTGGTGGATACACGGTAAGTGGTGACAGTGAACTCGCCGACGACTACTTGGCGTCAATTAAAGGATTTAATGAGTCTGCCCCGGGTGGATATTTCGGTATTTTCTCTTTTGGTTCGTATAGTCATCGTAACGGTATGAGTCAATATGGTGCGTTGGGTCGAGCAAAGAGCGGTCAAAACTATCAACAAATTTTATCTGCTTATTATTCTGGTTCATCAATTAAAACTGATTATGCTGTTATGGATCAAATTTCCGTGGATGGGAATGGTTCAGGTTCTTTTGAAGATTGGTACTTAATGCGTATTTATGAAGTTCCTGAAAGTTGGCCTTCAGAAGTGCTTAAGGCCCAGGCAATTGCTGCTCGTACATACGCTATTCGTTACACAAATAATGGACAAAAGTCTATCTGTACTACCGAGAGTTGCCAAGTTTTCAAGAACTCACCAAAAGGTGGAGCTTGGGAACAAGCAGTTAAAGATACTCGAGGGATGGTTTTGGTGGATGGCGGAGGCAATCCTGTCTCAACTCAGTTTGCTTCAACACATGGTGGTTGGTCAAAAACTGGTGGTTGGGATACTACAGATGGCTCGGGCGGTTCAAATTTCTTAGACAAAGCTTACGAAAAAATTGGTGGCTCACCTTGGCTCTACAAATCATGGTGGAGAGCTGGTTATAGTGCTTCTGGCGATACTTGTGGTCGTTCAAACCCTTGGTTAAGTCCTGAAGAAATGGCCGACATAGTAAATGCACATTTGGTGATTTCAAAAGGAAATTCAGGAGAAGCAGAACGAATAAGTCCGGTTACTACCTCGTGCTGGGGAGGGAATCCTTACAGCATGGGTGAACTTCGAGATGTAGCTGGTCAATATGGTGGTATTTCATCGGCAAATTCTTTGAGTGTTTCATTAGGGGATGGTCGAACCAATACTATTACAATAAATGGTGTAAGTATGAGTGGAGATCAATTTTGTAAAGCGTTTAACTTGCGCGCACCAGGCAACCTCAGAATTCCTCAGTGGTCAGGGAGCAGTTGTAATGGCGCATTCTTTAATGTTGAAAAGAAATAATCTTTTTGACACTTAGTACTTTTTTAAACTCACGGTATACTGCCTCAAGATGAAGATAACAAATGTAGTAAGTGGAGTAGCTCTCCAAAATTTTCGGCGACATCGTTCGTTTGCTTTGCAGTTTCCGACACAGTCAACGGTGATTATTGGTCAAAATGCTAGTGGCAAGACCTCTGTGTTAGAAGCAATTGCTATGGCATCTACCGGAAATAGCTTTAGAGCTGGAAAAATTGAAGAAATGATTTCGTTCGACCAAGAGCTCGGTCGTTGTAAAGTTAAAACTCAAAATGATGATGGTTCAGATGAAGTTGAAGTTATTGTTACTCGCGGCATGGTGCAAGGAAAGCGCACCCAACATCGTTTATTTTCAGTAAATGGAGCTAAAAAGCGAAAAAAAGATGCTGTGGGAAAGTTTTTTACGGTGTTATTTCGACCAGAAGATATGAGGCTTATAGAAGGATCACCCGCAAGAAGAAGATCATTTTTAGATGTTCCTCTGAGTGTTTTAGATCATCACTACGGCACATCACTTAAAGTATACGATCAAACACTTAAACGTCGGAACAAATTACTTCAGCAGGTTCGTGAAGGTGAGCAACCTCGAGCTTCGCTGCAATATTGGAACCTGAGTCTTATTAAGCATGGTGAAATTCTTCAAGCCGCACGAAAAGAGTTTTTGGCAACGTTTGCGGCTGTTTCATTTCCCCTAAATCTAGCAATCGTCTATGAAGCTTCAGTTATGTCCGAAGCTCGTTTAGAAGAGTATTTACCTAGAGAAATTGCTGCAGGACATACACTTATTGGTCCGCACAAAGATGATATTTCGATTATTTTGCACGATGGAAGTCGAGAGTTACCTGTGGCAGTCTATGGTTCCCGTGGACAGCAGCGATTGGCTGTACTTTGGCTTAAGTACTGTGAACTTGAATATCTCGCTCACAAAACTGGTCAAAAACCTGTATTACTTCTTGATGACATTATGTCTGAGCTTGACGCAGACAGTCAAAAAATAGTTCTGGAAACGCTCACTCAGTATCAATCGGTCGTGACCTCAACTGATGCTGATGTTGTGCACACAGTTGAGAGTATTTTAGGTTCAGAAAAAGTAACACTACATACATTCTTAGAAAGGCTATGATAGTATCAATCGCATGAAAGAAGTTCCACACGTCATCAAGCTAGCACTCAGTAACCTAGTCGTTCCAATCAGTAGTTCTCATAAAGGAGAAAACGGTCGCATGGTTTTTATTGGTGGATCTGAATTATTTCATGCACCCATCAGATGGTCACTTGAAACAGCTTCGCGGTTTGTAGATATGCTGTTTTATTCTTCTATTCCTCAAAATGAAGAACTTATTCTTGAAGCTAAGAAAGAATTTTGGAATGGTATTGTTGTTCCACAAGGCCAGCTTGATGAGTACATTACAGAAGCAGACGTTATTTTAATTGGTCCTGGAATGGAGCGAAATCAAGCAACCGAAACAGTAGTGAACGAGCTCTTAAAACGCTTTGCTCAAAAAAAATGGGTTGTTGATGCCGGTGCACTGCAAATGGTACACCCCGATCTTTTAACAGAAACTATGATAATCACTCCACATTATAAAGAGCTTGAACGCGTTGCAGAGCACATGCAGTGTCCAGTAGATGAGGCAGTACAAAATCTTGTTGAAAAAGGTGTATCAGTGTTGGTAAAAGGTGAAGTTGATACGGTCTATGTTTCAGGTCGGAAAATTGGGATGTCAGGAGGATCAGCCGGCATGACCAAGGGTGGAACAGGTGATGTGTTAGCAGGTTTGCTTGCAGGTTTATATGCAACAAACACAGCGGAAACAGCTTTACTGGTCAGTAGTTTTGCCAATAAAAAAGCTGGTGAAGTCTTGGCTGAAACTATGGGAACCTTTTTTAACGCTAGTGATCTAGCTGTACAAGTGCCCAAAACACTGGCAACTTTGTTAAGCGAACTCTAGTTTATTTTGCAGAAGTCTGTTTGTTTTTTGCTTGTTTTTTTTGTCGGGCTATTTTTGCTTCAAAAAGAGATTCAATTCTAGCAAGTCTCTTTTCGATGGATGAAAGTTGCATGATAACGACAACAGCAACTACGGTAACTACGATTGCATAGATAAAGAGTGAGAAAATACTGCCACCTTTAAAGTAGGGGGCAATATATTGATCAATTCCGGCTTTAATAAACTCATTCCATGCAAGTGCAACAACTACACCAAATCCACTCGTGGCTAAGAAGATCATGTTTTTTACCAGTGCTTTTGGCACGTCGCTTATTTTTTCTGGACTTTCAATAGCTGCCATAGTATTTTTCCTTTTTATTAATTACAGTTATAGTATACCGCATCTTTACGATGCTTTTTTCCTTGCACAAACTGCAGAAATTACGCTACAATACAACTAGCCCACAGTATATCATTTGGCATCAATTTAGGTTAAAGAGTAGCTATGTATCAGCCCAAATTTAGAATTACAAATAACCTTCTTACGTATATTACTCGCATTGAGTCTGCAAAAGCATTAATTGATAATGCACCACTTGTTCCTGCATGGGAAGCAAAATTTCGCCAAGACGCGATGAGCAAAACGGTTCACTTTGGAACCAAAATTGAAGGAAATGATCTTACCCAGGAACAAGCTAGCCGCGTTGTAATGTTAGATGACGTCCGCGATACCGGTGAAGTTTTCCATCGCACAGGCATTATGGCCAGAGAGCGTGATGTTCAGGAAGTGATTAACTATCGAAATGTTATTAAGTGGATTGATGTGCAGGAAGCAGTTGATGTTTCAAAAGTTGTAACTAAAGAAACACTCAGCATTATTCATCGCTTCACCATGGAGCGTCTTATTGATGAAGCATACGCTGGAAATTATCGTGACAAACAAGTTATTGTTAAAAGCGCAGTGCACGGAGGTGTTGTTTTTAGGCCACCAGTCTCAGTTGAAATTCCTTTCCTCATTGATGATTTTTTTGAGTGGATTCACTCACCTGCGGCAGCACAGTTGCATCCCATTTTCTTGGCAGGAATAGTACACTATCAGTTAGTGTATATTCATCCATTTATTGAAGGAAATGGTCGAACAGCTCGCGCTATGGCCATGTTAACCATGCATGCGCTTGGGTACGACTTTAAGCGCTTCTTTTCGATAGAGCCTTACTTCGATAAAGACGTTGAAAGTTACTACCAGGCATTACTTTCGGTCCAACAAGATCCGCTTAGTGATATGACCTACTGGCTTGAGTATTTTTGTTATGGTATTGCTATTGGAATTGATGTAGTGCGTGAGCAAGTTACTAAACTCTCAAAAGATCTTAAACTAAAAAAACAATTGGGAAAGCAAGTTGCTCTTTCAGAAAGACAAATTATTTTGCTTGAATTGTTTCAGCAACAAGAAAAAATTTCCTCTGAAGATGCTCAAAAAGTATTGCCTCAAGTTTCGGTCGATACCATTTTGCGCGACATAAAAGATCTTATTTCAAAAGGCGTGATCAAAAAAGAAGGTGTCACAAAAGGTGTAACCTATCAGCTGGTTGAATAGTCGCGGACGGTCGTTTTACTTACACGCAATTTACTATAGAATGAGACGTGCTCTATGTTATTCTCAACCTTTTCCACTGCCCTTGAAGAACTCGAACAACTGTCATCTCGTCTTGATATGACTGAACGACTTGCGCAACTTTTTGTGCAATTGGATAGTTCTGAATTGGCACCGGCTTCGTACTTGATGCAGGGTAGTTTGGTGCCTCCCTACCTTTCACTTGAATTTCAACTCTCAACCAAAATGTTACTTCGAGCCATTGCCCGCGTGCCGAGTGATTTTGTAGTTGGTAGCTCTCTGTCTCTTTTTGGAGATGAAGATGGCAGTTCTGCTGAAATTGAAGTAAACAAACGCTACAAAAAAGTAGGGGATTTAGGACAAGTTGTTGCTGAATGGATGCAGGTGACAAACTCAGGCCTTACTATTTTAGAAGTACATGCTGCACTCGAAAAGATTGCACGTTTTTCTGGGACAGGCTCGCAAGACACTAAGCTTTCAGCTGTAGTTGCACTCCTTAGCAGCGTTGACGGAGTTTCAGCAAAGTTTATTGTAAGAATTATTTTAGGAAAAGTCAGGCTTGGTTTTAGTGCAATGACAATGCTGGATGCACTTTCTTGGGCAGTTGTAGGAGATAAGTCACACCATAAGCTTTTGGAAGATGCCTATCAAAAAAGAGCAGACATTGGAGTACTTGCAGAAACGTATTTAGCAGACATCGTTGCAAGTAAGACTGATCCCGTAGCAGTGCTTGCGGCTTACTCTGTGAAGGTTGGTATTCCTGTGGTTCCGGCACTCTGTCATAGACTTAATTCATCACAAGAAATAATCGACAAAATGGGTGAGGTGATTGCCGAGCCTAAGTATGACGGCCTACGAGTTCAAATTCATTTTAAGAGAAGTGGTTTTCAAGATGGCACTACAGTCCGAGCGTACACAAGAAATTTAGATGATGTTACGCACATGTTTCCAGAACTTTCCGAACTTAAAAACAGCACAGATGAAGAAGCTTTAATTTTGGATTCTGAAGCGATTGGCTACAATCCTGAAACTAATGAGCTCTTACCGTTCCAAGAAACTATGACCAGAAAACGTAAGCACGACATAGGTGCTGCCTCTGAAAAAGTGCCGATTAAGTTTTTTGTGTTTGATGTGCTGTTTCGGGTAAACATCGGTCTAATCGACAAAAAATTGCGAGAAAGAAAAGACGTATTAAAGGGTCTTTTTAAGAACAATCGAACATTTGAATTGGCTTCCTATATTATTACCAGTGATCCAGTATTGCTTCGTGAATACCACGAAGATCAGCTTTCCAAAGGACTTGAGGGGGCTGTCATAAAGAAGGTTGATTCCGACTATCAAAGTGGCCGCAAAGGTTGGAAGTGGGTGAAGATAAAAGAAGAAGAAGGCACTTCGGGAAAACTCAAAGATACCTTAGATGTGGTAGTGATGGGGTACTATGCTGGCCGCGGAAAGCGCTCTCAGTTTGGTATTGGTGCGCTGCTGGTTGGTGTCTTAGATGAAACTGAATCTGTTAAGACAATTGCTAAAATTGGCACTGGCCTTTCAGAAAAAAGATTGGTTGATCTTAAACAACGTTGTGATAGTTTTGCTGTAGAAAAGATGCCGAGCCAGTATGTGGTAGATGGTTCGCTAGCTCCCGACGTTTGGGTACACCCATCACTGGTTATTGAA
>Ga0210011_1004293_pt1 | contig 10378 bp, 10 predicted proteins | sample CryGeymeta201502_FD_183972 | JGI IMG/M metagenome (GOLD analysis project Ga0210011, IMG submission 183972) | Groundwater microbial communities from Crystal Geyser aquifers in Utah, USA - Crystal Geyser metaG 2015-02 (SPAdes) (version 2) | ecosystem: Environmental > Aquatic > Deep subsurface >...
TTCTGATGAAAGGAGTAATCTTCGTTAGGCTGTGCATACTGGAAAAGGATTATGAAGTTAAAATTCGCGACTGGACTTGCGTATTTTACTCGTAATTCTTTTCTACACAACCTGATTAAGTTTTACAAATTACCATTACTGAAGCAGAAATAAGAATGAGAAGAGTTGCGAGGACAATTATACTCCTTGAGGTATTATTTTCTTCAGGAGAGATTCCTGTATTTGGAAGTTTCGGAACAAATGCGGATCTCGCAGCAACAATAACAGTACTATCAGCATAGCTTCGCGCAATAAGACCATTTGCTTTTCCTTCTGCTGTAGCAATATTTTTTGTTGAAACAGAAATATTTTGTTGACACATATAGATCCAAGTTTCATTGGTCTCAAGGAGATTATTTTTATTAATATCACCAAAGACACGGGAAACCGCAGTACACTTATCATCACTTACTGTGACATTATGTAGAGTAACTACTCCTGGATTCGTTACGGTATAGGTATATTTTACATCACCACCTCCGAACGGAAGGGAAGTCGATTGACTTGCAACTTTTATTATCTTAATAAGAGGAGGCGGTAATGTTGTTGTTGTTACGGGAGCGACAGTCGTTGTTGTTGTCATAACTCAACCAGTGCTCGCTAGAGGCGCTGTTCCACAACTACCATCATAGTAACTAGAGGAAAAATCTTCACTTGGACAGCTATCTTGTTTAAGAATACTTCCACCACCTCAACCACTACTTACAACTGGTACAACCGGTGTACACGTTGGCTCAGTAATTTGATTGCTATCAAGTGTTACCTGAGCAATACGTGAAAAAGCTCGACCTTGCAATGTTGCGTTGGTTCCGAGTGATATAAGCGCGGTATCTGCGAGAATAGTTCCTATTATTTTCGCTCCAACACCGATAGTCATAGAAACAGGAATTTGCCAAAATACATTACACGCGTCGGCCCCATTGGTTAATTTCATTTCTGCTCCGACACCTGATGCAACTGAGATACTGGATGAACTTCGGAAGATATAAACTCCTGCACCGCTCAGAGTAAGAATACCATTCAAAGTAGTTGCTCCTACATCGTATACACCTGGTCCGACAGTATTATTTCCTGCAAGATTCAGAACCACGGGAATATCCGGTTCTGCTGCGAGTTGTCCGTAGGCTGTTAGTATGGCAGCTTCGACTCAGGCGCCGGTATCTATAATACCATCAACCTGTGTTGCATCATCGAGATTTGTAACATTTGTCGCATCCGCACCGACATTTCCCCAGATATGCGTTGTTCCGACATTGGAATCATTGGTTACTCCTGCTTTACCAAAAGCAGAGTAAGTTGCTGCAGCTCCGAGAGTTGGGGCTGTTGCTGCAAATGTCGTAAGAGGTCCAGTGAGACCGAATAAAAATGCAATAACCGTTAGAGTTTTCACTGAAACATTATGAAGTGTTTTCATATATTTATAGTTAAATTATAAGATTGTTAATGATCTTCTGTAAATTATTTGTAACTTCTCGTAGAAATAAAACGAATAAAATTTTACAGATATTCCAAGATATCATCCTGGGGTTTAATGGTAATATAATGTATATTTCTGTTTAGTAGATATGTTCGTTTGTCGATGAGATAACTGGGATGTTTATCTATGGGAAATAGATAATTATAGACGATTGATACAGCATGTCAAAAAGAAAGTAAAAACATACTAAATACTTCCAGTTAGCCGAGAAATCGACATATATTATTGAATACTTATTACATTGAAGTAATATGTTTAAATTAAGGTAAGTCAATAAAGAAAGTTCTTACCTATCGAATGTTTCATGGTTTTATTACACCATCTCCATACTCCGCTTACTGTTACCTGATTTTTTAATAAATAAAAAATATATAGAAATAAAAAATAACCCACGTTTTCACGTGAGTTGTTTGATTTTTTTGGTGCCCGGAGAGGGAATTGAACCCTCACGACATTGCTGCCAAGAGATTTTGAGTCTCTCGTGTCTACCATTTCACCACCCGGGCTTAATTCTCGCGATTCAACTTACCCGAAACTCGTGTACCCCTTTCATATGTCGCGCCGTTTCACGGACGCTCGTATTCTGGGGTATGGCTTCCATGCTCCGCAAGGGCACACATCTACCATTTCACCACCCGGGCGGATGAGAAGTGGTGGTATCGTATGGAAAAAGCGGGAAAAGTCAAAATAATCTCGAGAGTTTTCGGTTAAGGACTCTGTTTCTTGTTTTTCACAAGAGCGATACCTTTTAGAGAATACGACGAATTGTATTTATTTGATTTTTTTGCATCGTATTTTGGATTCTTATAAGAGAATGATTCAAAAAATATTCGTATTTCGTGATTTTCGCTTACGAGAGAAAGTTCTAGTTTATCTTGTGGAATTGAATAAGAATTGGTACTTCTATGAATTGCCCGTAATTTTCCAATGAATTCTGAAATCGAAAATGTTTCGGTGTTTGCTCCGTCTCGAACAGTAAGAGTTTCATTGTCGATATCGACACTTATAAAACTCGCAGCAGGTGCGGAAGTATTGGTACCGACGACAGTCATAAGCGTATTGTATTCACTGATATCTAATGGAAGATACGATTTTTTCTCATCGTAACCAGTACTTACGTGAATATATTTTTGATACGTCATATAATCGTTCTCGTATCTTTGTTGTACGCCCATAGTTTTATTGATGGCGGTAGCAGCTGTCCATGCGGAAAGTCAGCTATAATCTCTTCCAAACGAAGAAGATGTATCCCATTGTTTTTTATTTTCCTCTTCGGCAGCAGTAAGTACTTGTTCGAAAAGCGGACGTATTTTCTCACACGTCCGATATTCACAGATATACCGTACCTCGGAAATGATTTCATTTTCTAAATTCACATCGATAGTTTTCACAAGCGGGTGAATTTTACCATTCTGGAGTATTCCAGCTTTTTCGATATTGGATATAAATCTCTCGTATTGGCGATCGAGTGGCAGACTAAAAACTCCCCACGGACCAACGGAAATTCCGATCGATATAAGAGTGAGAGTTGCAGGGATAAAGAGAATAAGTTTCCTTTTGCTGATAGTATAGTACAGGGAAATAATCGTGAGCCAAACTCCGAATACAATAACGAAATATCGATTCATCGTTAGGTCATATTGTGCAATACGGAGATAGATCGCATAAAAGAGCATAAGAATCTGTGGAAGCACAGCAAATGGGAAATACTTACGAAATACGCGTAGGAATTTTCCTTCGCCTACATAGGATTCGGAGAATATATAAACAAGATACCCAAATATGGAAAAACCGATAACAAGCCAACTAATAATACCATTTGGCCAGTCATGAAAATTCATAAGCACACGAATCGAGTATGTATAGAGAATAATAAAATAGACGAGGATAAACGGAATCCCTACGAATCGCACGAGAAATGAGAAAAATCTGTTGGTATCGTAACTATCCTGTTTGATTTCTTTTGGTATTGGAAAATGAATGAGAGCGTAAAGAGGCGCCACAAGAGAAAGAGCAATCGTCGCCCAGTAAGCATAGATCTTTTCTCGAAAGAAAGTTCCAGAAAGATCGAACAATTCGACTACTGAACCGATAGCTATAAATCAGAGTAATAATACAGAACCTCCCACGATACCGGACATTATTTTCGTCCAAGACACGAGTGTAAAATAATTGGCGTGTTCTATGGAAGTATCTTTTTTTGTTGAAAATATATTTTTCAGATATGGAGCGAAGAGGATTGCAAATCCGAATCCGAAGAGATGCAAGAGAAAAAACACTATTGCCTTTAAATCGTCCTGACCAGTATAAGGATTCATGAAATAAAACACTACACCATACGTGATTGGCAGGAGGAGAAATAAATAGTTCCATCGGTCGGATTTTCTCGATTCCACATACAATGTAGTTCCCAAAAGAAAGAAAAACGTCGTTGCTAAAGTATAGAGGGTTCTCGGAATCCAACCGGAAAAATCTTCTTTATGAATCACGAAGAAAATGATCGACGTGATGATGATAATCATAACGGTTTCCAGAGGAAATCTCTTCAAGAGTTTTCTGAAAGAATTCTTGATGTCTTCGAATTGAACGAATATTTTCATAAACGGAAGAATAAAGAAATAGAACAATGTCAGAAATATATTTTTCGAATGCATCGAGGACTGTTCGAGCACCTCTGATTTTGAAGCGAGTTCCGCAGAAAGTGAGAAAAGATATATTCTGGTATTATGAGAGTACGAGAATATAAAAAGAATTTTCCGCTACTTTTGTTTTTTTATTTTCTCTCAGAGTAACATCCAGATGTCTTTCTTGAGCGAGCTCATATCTTCCGCAATCGTTTCTATCTTGATGGTTATCGTGTATCCATGTACTGTCATACCTTCTATACTGGAAGTGATTTGTATATCGTCATCTCAGAGTTTTTTCACTTCTTTTTCTATTGTTTTTAGTATTTTACGTAATTCCGTCGTGTCAAAAACTGGAATCTCGCAGGTAAAATCTGCTCGCTTCATAGGCGCCATACTGAGATTCTCCACTGTCTCGGAATTAATGAGTTTATTCGGCATAAAAATAACCGTTCCTTTGCGATCTACGAGGCGTGTATAGGAAAGGGAAATCTGATCAATAGTTCACTCGTATCCTTTTACCTTGATAGTATCACCGATTTTGAAATTGTGACTGAAAATAAGAGAAAGACTCCCGAACAGATTGGCGATAAATTCTTTGCTCGCGAGTGCAAACATGACTCCTCCTATTCCGGCACCGGTTATAAGTGCACTGAGATTCACTCCGAGCGCACCCAGGATGAAGATAATTGCTACTATCCAAACTACGATGGAGATTGCCCAATGAAAAAGAGGAAATACCTTCTTTGCCAGGGCGTTATTACGGATAACAGAAGCGAAACTCTTCGTCAGAACCAGATTCAATGAAATACTCGCAACATAGGCGATAACGATGATCCCAAGAATAGAAAGTCCTTTCTGGATTATCGGCATATATCAGACGATATATGCCTTATAAATCATGGAATCCATGAAAAATGGCAAGGAAGACGCGATAGATATACTGGCGATTATCGCAAGGAAAAATAATCCTGTTGCTATTTTGAGACGCATGAAACGAGAGATGGTAATAAGAAAATATATGTCTCATTTTCGCGAAAAATAACTTTTTTGCAACTCGGATTTGATTTTTTTAAAATTTATATATACTCTCTCTGCTTTTGTAGCCAAAAAAAGTGTCTGAAGCTCGCTAAATAGCGAGCAAGTCATTATCAGAAAAGTTCTTTTCTGATAAGAAAACCGAAGAACTCATCTTGAATGAGTATAAAACTTTCGGGTTGGTAGCTCAGTTGGTTAGAGCAGGGCCCTCTTAAGGCCAAGGTCGAGGGTCCGAGTCCCTCCCAGCCCACCATGTTAAATTTGTAAACGTAAAAATCCCTCTATTTAAGTCAAAAGCTTGATAGAGGGATTTTTCTATGTGCTGTCTTATTAAATTTTTACTGAAAATTTTAAAAATCACTTGAAAATATAGCAAAAAGATATATACTTACGCAGGTAAATTAATAACAACAAGATAATATGAATACCTCCATTCTTATAAGAACTGATGCTAACCTAAAAAAACGTTTTGAGACTCAAGCGAAACGTCAGGGGCTTTCGATGACGTTTCTTCTGAAGAGTTTTATGGAAACGTATTCCGAAAAACCTGAAATCCTTAAAATCGGTTTCGATGAAGAAGCGCTCGATATTTACTGGACTTCCGCGGAAAGCAATAAGTCACTTAAAAAACTCGCTAACACTCTTGAGGCAAAATGATTCTAATTACTCGTTCATTCTTGAAAGAACTTACCTCGTTTGATTCAAACATAAGATTCGAACTTATTACACTGATTTCGAAACATGATCGGTGACTTTCCAAAAATTTTATCCTTCTTAAAGAAGATGGGAGTCTTTTGATTTATAATGGGTATTTGAACGGAAAACGTGTACGCGTTGTAGTTGCGAAAACTAGAAAAGGAACATACATTCCGTTGGAAATCTTTAAGAAAGAGTCGAGAGGTGGGTATAATATCCGTGACAACTACTATTCACCGTGACCGATTGAACGTATGGAACGTGAAATTGCGGGAGATTTGTATGAAACTTGGGAATTAGAACTTTAATCATTTTTCCTTATGCAAAGCCAAAAACTCACACCATCAAAAAATTTGATAATACAGCACTATCCACCATGTTAAATTTGTAAACGCAAAAATCCCTCTATTAAACCGAAAGGTTGGTAGAGGGATTTTTTTGTGTTCTCGTCTCTATTAAAATAGAAAAAGAAAAATGTAATCCCAAAGAGATATAAGTTTTTGACAAATTATTCTTAATATTGTACAGTATGTTTATAAGAAGATATTTTTAATATAAAAAAACATGGAATCACCAATATACGATAGTTTTATCAAGAATGAGGATGCGATTATGCTTCGAAAATCTATCAATGAATATAATCATGCAGAAAAAAAATCGAAAAGAGTTGGGAAGTTTGTAAAACTGACAATATTCTGAATATTGTCACTCGGGCTCAGTGAAGGCATAAATATTTTGAAAGAAAAGAAATCAGAGTATAGTCATATGACATCCCATGAAAGAAAATTCTAAAATAGTGCTTATCATAAAAAAAGTTCTCAATAAAATCCCGTTCGTTTCCGAACGGGATTTTTAAATATTATTCAATTTCGGACTATCAGATAGTCCATATATCCGCTTTATTAAAAAAGAAATATTTTTTTAATAAAATTTTAATGTTTATATGTATAATATAAAACATTTTATTACATATGTAATATTCTTATGCACCCGTTTCATTCAGTAGGAATATGAGTTCAGAAGCATTTTCCGGAACATCGAATTTTGATGCATGTAAGACTGTAACCACTGATATAGGGAATAAACTCACGGAAATAATGGATATGAGTCAGGCTCCTGATTATTATCTTTGTAATCGCCCGAAACGTCCAAAATTCGATATCGCACAATATGTGAGTTCTCAAAATATTCTTGTTCCTCGTCATTTTTCCGATATAGATGAGGCCTTGGATAGTATCTTAGATAGATCAATCTTGATTTTACGAAGTGAACATCCTCAGGATTACGATGGACGCTCATGAGATCTCCCGAGCTGGGAAATACACAAAAAAGAATGAGAAAAATTTGAAGTGTATTCCGAGGGGCAAAAAACGAGTAATTCTTGAAAAAATATCGATACAATTATGCTATTGTATAGCAGGGAATTAAAAAAAGTATGCACTGACATAGGAATCGATCCAGAGCAGGTATCATACAGTGTTTGGGAATATATTCCAGGAGATAACTATGCTATTGTTGCGGACATGTGAGTTCTCGGAAGATACCATATCTATGAGAAAAAACAGTCCGCAGGAAAACTTTATAAGGTTCTCGACATAGATAAAAATGATAAAATTCCTTCCCTGTATCAAGAACTTATTTCTCAATATGAAAAGGTTCGGAATTTTGAACGATTCGATCCGAAAAATTGTCCGATAATGGAGTTTCAACATTCATGCAATATTCAAAACGAACAGGAAATATATTTCCTACAATATCTTCGAACGAGAAATCAAAATATATGTGATTGGAAATTGGATAGAGAAATGGAATTATGAGAAATCAAAGCTCGATTTGTTCGAGGAGTAACTCCACCGGAAGGTATTATTATGCCATTTGATACGGAACAACTTCGTTTCGATGTAAGCTTGAATGAGTTTTGTCAATATCCTCAGAAACATAACGAGTGATACGTCCTTTCATCGAATACAGCAAGTCTTTCAAGGAATAATAATACACTCAATGCTTCTATAGAATCTCTCGTACAAGGATATAAAGCTATTTGTATGGTTATAGATAGAGCTACCGAAGCGGTTGCTCAAGGGGATATCTGGAAGATTTTACAAGATCATACCGGCAGATCATTTATTCACAAACCAGAGATATCACTCGCTATCAATCATGATGATGGAAAAATTTTATTTCCTTGATTAAATAGAATCAAAGAACATGCGTATATACGAGTTGTTTCGGATGGGGATAATGCCTTCTTAAAAAGAGTCGATTTAATGATATAGTCATTATTTACCGGAGAATATTTTACAAAATGTGATTTATTCATAATATAGCCAATATCCTCATTTTTTCATATATGCATATATCCATCATAGATGATGAAAAACTTCTCGCAAATAAGATTCTTAAGAAATTGCAGAATAATGGTTTTGCAGCGAGCGCTTTCCATGGATACGAAGATTTCATGCTTCGCGGAGATGCTAGTTCTGATCTCTATATAATCGATATTACCCTTGGGGACGGAATGGGATTTGATATAATTGATTGGCTTAGAAAGAATCAGCACTCTCGTGTACCGATCATCATAATTTCCGGTTATAGCGACAGTCAAAATATTATTTACGGGCTCGATATCGGCGCCGACGATTACCTTACGAAGCCATTTATGCCAGATGTTCTCATTGCACGAGTGCGAGCCATTCTCCGACGTCCGTACAATCTCAATGATGAGTCAATTATAGAATACAAAGATATCACTTTCAATATCGCTACGAAAGAGACGAAAATTCGTGGAAAATTAGCATTTCTCACAAAAAACGAGAACCTTATCGTTGAAGCGTTTCTTTCTCACCAAAATAAAGTAATAACGAGAGAGAAACTTATAACGAACGTCTGGGGCGGACATCGTCTTTCCGATATTTCTGACAATACCATTAACGTTACTTTGTCAAATACCCGCAGGAAACTTGCAGGAAACTTTATGCCGAAAACAATCTATAATCAAGGATATATCCTTGAATAAGAATCCATACAAAATAAACACCATTTCATTGGAAATGGTGTTTATTTTTCTGAAAAGATATAGCCTTCTCATCGGACATTTCGAATCCAGGTGTCGATTCAGAAAGGGGAGAGTGACTGCTTGAGTCTTAGAATATTTACTCGCGGATTCCTTTCCTCGGTTAGATCTGTATCGCCCCATATTTTCTCTACGAGAAAGGATTCTCTCAGAAGTTTCTCTGGTTGAGCAAAGAAAATAGAAAGAATATATTTATTGTTTTTCGTAAGCGGAATAAGCGTATTATTCAAATAGAATTCATTTCTATGGAGATCATATTTGAGATTTTTATAAAAATGGAACGATCCGGTAGAAACGATATTCGAAAGATAATAATTTTTAAACCAATTAATAATACGAAGTTCCAATTCTTTAAGTCGAATTGGCTTGATGATATAATCGCTCGCACCATATTCAAAAGCAAGACGGAGACGATCCATATCGCTGAATCCACTGATTACTACGATAGGTATCTTTACGCGCTTTTCTCGAATAAGACGGATTATTTTATATCCGCAGAGTTCTGTAGTGTTCTTGTCGGAGAGTTTAAGATCAGTCAGAACGATGTCATATGACGCTACGCTTGAAAGTTCTTCCAGAAATTCCAAAAAAGAATGAATGATTTTTACTCGATTCGAAATCACTTTTGCCTGGAAAATTTCTCCTATTTTTCTTGCTAAGAATACATCATCTTCAATGATGAGTATGTTCATATGATTGGTTTATAGTAACTAATGCACAGGAATCTTTATGGCAAATTGTGCTCAAGAGAGATTTTCCGATGTTAACGCGGTTATTTCACCACCATGCATATCGACGATTTTCTTACAGAGATAGAGTCACATTCCAAGTCAGGCAGATCATGAATTTCATATCGAATACTTTTCGAACAATCTTTTTATATCGATTCATTCAAATCATTTCCCATTATCCTCGATCGATATATGAAGCCCCCCATTTTTCTTATATGCTTTCAATATAATCGTTGGATCTTTGGGATTGGCGAATTTTACTGCATTGTTCAATAGATTCGTGATAACCTGTTGGAACTGTATTTTGTCTATCTCAACGAATCACATTTTGCTATCAATCTGATTAATGAACTGGATATGTTCATACATTCGAGAGTATATATCAAATTCCGTCTCAAGTAAATAGGATATTCGGACTTTTTCCTTAAAAAGAGTGACATTATGCGTGTCGAAATATTGCACTGAAAATATTTTCGAGATAAGTTCCCCAGTTTTTATGAGCTGTGCACTTAATCATTTCAGCTCGTTCCCAATCTCTTCCTGAGATATAGTTTTTTGTTCCAAATCATCAATTGTAAAACTTAATCAGGTTGTGTAGAAAAGAATTACGAGTAAAATACGCAAGTCCAGTCGCGAATTTTAACTTCATAATCCTTTTCCAGTATGCACAGCCTAACGAAGATTACTCCTTTCATCAGAA
>Ga0210011_1004295_pt1 | contig 10378 bp, 8 predicted proteins | sample CryGeymeta201502_FD_183972 | JGI IMG/M metagenome (GOLD analysis project Ga0210011, IMG submission 183972) | Groundwater microbial communities from Crystal Geyser aquifers in Utah, USA - Crystal Geyser metaG 2015-02 (SPAdes) (version 2) | ecosystem: Environmental > Aquatic > Deep subsurface >...
TTAAAGCGTTTCACTCCGCAAAAGCCACTTTATCTGACTCAGAAATAAAGTGCAAAACTAAATATACTGCTGTGCTAAATACCCGAACAAAGCCTGAATACCCATCGCCTCACCGCCTTCGGGCTTGCCGGGTTTTGAGCTCACATTCCAGGCCATTAAATCACAATGCAGCCACGAGGTTTGTGGCGTCACAAATCGCTCCAAAAACAACCCTGCAACAATTGCACCGGCATAAGGTGAAGCGCTAGAATTTGCCAAATCTGCAATCGATGAATCAAACAAGCTGGTGTAACTTTGATGTAACGGCAAACGCCAAACTGGATCACACGCAGTCTTTGATGCCTGCAAGACCCCCGCAGCAAGCTCATCATCATTGGAAAACATGGCGGTGATTTCGGTTCCTACAGCAACACGTGCCGCCCCCGTTAGGGTCGCCATGTCGATCACCAAATCAGGTTTATACTCACAGGCTTTCACTAACGCATCAGCCAGAACCAAGCGGCCTTCAGCATCGGTGTTATCAATTTCAACCGTCAAACCATTTCGCATGGTGATCACATCACCCGGGCGATAAGACGAAGCGCTCACGGCGTTTTCAACCGAAGGTATCAACAACTGTAAATAAATAGGCAGTTGCATGCTCATAATCCAATGCGCAAGGCCAATCGCATTCGCAGCACCACCCATGTCTTTTTTCATCAAGCGCATGCCACTTGCAGGTTTGAGATCAAGCCCACCTGAGTCAAAACACACGCCCTTACCAACCAAAGCCACACGTGGATGCTTCGGATTACCCCAGATCAGTGATGCTAGGCGTGGCTCCTCAGAGGCCGCGCGCCCAACAGCATGAATCGCCGGATAATTTTCTTCAAGTAAGGCGTCGCCGACACACGCCTCATATTTTGCATCATGCATATCTGCTAAGTTTTCGACCGCCTGAGCCAAAGCGATAGGCCCCATGTCGTTCGCCGGTGTATTAATTAAATCACGCACTAAAAATATAGCTTCCGCTTCGGCTAAAACAGCAGGAAGCGTGTTCGCGTGCACGACTAATCGTTTAGGTGTTTGCTCAGCGGGTTTGTATTTATCAAATTTATATTGCGCGAGTGACCACACAACGTATGCACGTGAAGACAAGATTTGTTCTGATCGATAACATCCCGCAGGCAATTTTTTGACAACATGCGCAATAGCTTCAGCATCGGTGCCCTGGCCAAGCCCTGCATACACCATGAAAACATGTCCATTCACATCGCCTATCACGGCACACTCGCCCAGCTTGGCATGAAATTGCTGCAGCTTTAAAGCAGGTTTATCTTCTGGTTTCGCCTGATCGAGCGAGGCAACAAGGACCAAACGAATGGCTCGTTCAGCATCGGTTTGATAAAAAGCTTGAGCTTGCATTATTTCTCCAGTAAATGACCACGGAATTGTGTAAACCGCACGCCGGTTAAACCAAGACACACCACGTAAAGTATAAACGCAACCAAAATATGCGTAAGTAAATCCAAGATTCGCCCGCCCATGGTTTGATTCATCCACACATCAATATTACCTGATGAATACAACAAGTAAACAATCAACGCTGCATTTGCAATAAACAATTGTCCAAAAAATTTACGCCATCCCGACGACGGACTATAAATCCCCCGCTTCCACAAGAGTATGAGTAACGTTGCAGCATTTGCATAACCGGCTAAAGTGGAAGCCAGAGTTAAACCCGCATGTGCCAAAGGCCATATAAAAATAGCACATAAGATTGTATTAAATAGCATACAATAGGCACCTACTTTGACCGGGGTTTTAATATCTTGTTGTGCATAAAACCCTGATGCTAAAACTTTAACAATCATAAACGCAGGCACGCCCAATCCTAGCGTTACCAAGCTTTTTTGGGTTTGCAAAACATCCAGTGCTTTAAACGCGCCATGCCCAAAAAAGCTAGCCAAAAGTGGCATACCAAACAACACCAAGCCAATCGCAGAAGGAACACCAATTAAAAGCAATAACCGAAGTGCCCAGTCAATTGATTTTGAAAAATGTTCGCTGTCTGCTTCAACATGCTTTCGCGATAAATGCGGCAAAATCACCGTAGCAATCGCCACACCAAACACGCCAAGAGGAAAATCAACCAACCTATCGGTATAAAATAACCACGTCACACTGCCGACCTGTAAAAACGAAGCAAAAATCGTATCAATCAACAAATTAATTTGTGCAATCGATACACCAAATAAAGCCGGGAGCATGAGTTTTAAAACACGCAAAACACCCGGATCTTTAAACATAATCCGTGGGCGCATTAAAAAACGATGCTGTATAAGAAAAGGAATTTGAACCAGCAGCTGCACACAGCCTGCAATCAACACCCCCCAAGCCAAGGCCTTAATCGGTATCGCAAAATATGGGCCAACATAAAGTGCCGCAACAATCAGACAAATATTCAGTAAAATAGGTGTAATCGCCGGCACGCCAAAATACCCATAGGTATTCAATACAGCTCCGGCCATCGCCGTAAGAGAAATTAACATCAAATAAGGGAGTGTGATACGTAACATATCCGTAGCAAGTAGCGTACGCGAAGCGTCTTCACCAAACCCTGGTGCAAACACAAAAATAATCCCTGGTGCTATCAACTCCGCAACAATCACGACACCTAATAATACAAAACCCAAATTACCAGCAACACGTGCTAAAAACAAACGTACATCATCGACAGCACGGTTAGTTTGATACTCACTGAGTACGGGCACAAACGCTTGTGAAAACGCCCCCTCGGCAAATAAACGACGCATAAAATTAGGTATTTTAAATGCAATAATAAACGCATCCATCCCGGGCTGTGCACCAAAGGCTTGCGCAAGCACCATATCGCGTACAAACCCCATCATTCGTGAAAGAAAAGTCATACACGAAACAAGTGAAGTCGAACGAAGCAAGCTTCGCTTTTTTTGAGTAATCGCATGAGCTGAAGCAGACATGGTGTATCCAATCACAAAGATGAAGTATGGAGAGTATCTTAGCCGAAAGATGAAGAAGGTGCAGCACCTTTTCTTTTACATATGACGGCTGAATTAAATCTTTTTTTTAGCGATTTTAATGCTTGTACCAACATGTGTTAAGATGCTTTAATTATGGCTATGCATAAATATACAGGCATTCAATACGCATGCAACGCTACGCATTCATGATTTCAGATAGAACGGGGCTCACGGTCGAGTCACTCGGGAATAGTTTATTAACTCAATTTGAAGGTGTTGATTTTAAAAAAGAAACCATTCCTTATCTGGATACGCTAAAAAAAGCCGATGCCATGGTGGCTAAAATTAATGCTTGCTCAGCGGAATACAAACCTATTGTCTTCATCACGTTGATTGATCCAGAAATTAGTGCATGCATCAAAAAAGCAAATGCCTGTGTGCTGGATTTATTCGGAACATTTTTGAACCCGCTTGAACAGGAGCTTGGTAAAAAATCGTCCTATACCGTTGGAAAAACACATGCCGTTGCCAATATACAAACGTACGATCACCGGATTGATGCCATCAATTTTGCCCTCGACCATGATGATGGGATTAAATTTAAAGGCTATGAACAAGCGGATGTTATTTTAGTCGGCGTTTCACGTTCAGGAAAAACACCCTGCTGTTTATATATGGCGTTACAATTTGGCGTGTTTGCCGCTAATTATCCGTTCACAGATGATGATTTATTAGGCTCTGATCTCCCCAAAGCGCTCTTACCGTATCGAAAAAAATTATTTGGGCTCACCATCGACCCCAAACGCCTGGAACACATCAGAACAGGACGCCGTCCCAACAGCCAATATGCCTCTCCTGACCAATGTCGATTAGAAGTTAATAAAATTGAGCAGCTCTATCGAGAAAAACGCATTCCGTACTTAAACTCAACGAGCTACTCCATTGAAGAAATTTCAACCAAAATTATGGCGAAATGCAAGCTGCAAAGAAGGCTTTAATCAACCGCCCACATGGCCATAAAATCAGGCACCGACATCGCGAGTAAACGCTCAGCATCATTCATCGCACCTAAAATAATATTGGTTTTGGCGTCTGAAAATCGTGTGTTTAAATTACGCTGAAACTTACCTAATAAAACAGGCTTACCTTCTTCACGACGACGACGATGCCCCAACGGATATTCAATCGTAACACATTCGCTGCTTTCTCCAGAGCTAAAAAATATCTGCATACTGTTCGCAATCGAGCGTTTATTCGGCGCATGATAATCACGTGAAAATTCAGGCGATTCGGAGACCTCCATTTTTTCACGCAACACATCAATACGCGGATCTGCTGCAGCCTCATCTTCATAATCTTCAGCACACAGTGTCCCGTTTAAAAGTGCGACCGCGACCATGTATTGTAAACAATGATCACGATCGGCCGGGTTATGCAAAGCACCTTCTTTACTAATAATACGAATCGCTGATTCATGCGTGACTAATTCAATACGCTGAATATCATCAAACCGGTCACGTACCCAAGGATGAAGCTCGACCGCACATTCCACCGCGGTTTGAGCGTGGAACTCGGCCGGATAAGAAAGTTTAAACAAAATATTTTCCATCACATAGCTGCTGTAAGCGCGTTGAAACTGAAAAGGCTTCTGTGCCATGCCCACATGATAAAAACCCCACTGCTTCGCTGTGAGCGCGCTTGGATATCCCATTTCACCCGCATGTGTTAGCAAAGCAAGACGTACCGCACGCGCTGTGGCATCGCCTGCTGCCCATGATTTACGTGAACCTGCATTCGGTGCATGTCGATACGTGCGCAAGCTTTGTCCATCCACAAAGACTTGAGATAAGGTACGTTCGATTTGCTCATGGTCTGCACCTAAAAGCATGGCCACCACGGCGGCGCTCGCTGTTTTAACCAAAATCACGTGATCCAGACCCTGACGGTTAAAGCTATTTTCAAGTGCTAAAATGCCCTGAATTTCGTAAGCTTTAATCATGGCGGTTAAGACATCACGCATACAAAAAGGCGCCTCTCCGCTTGCAGCCGGATTACGACTTAAATAATCCATAACGGCTAAAATAGCGCCTAAATTATCGGAAGGATGCCCCCATTCAGCAGCAAGCCAGGTGTCGTTAAAATCCAACCACCGTATCATCGTGCCAATATTAAACGCCGCTTGAATAGGGTCCAGTTCATACGCCGTACCAGGAACACGTGCACCGCCAGGTAATAATGCACCAGGAACCACCGGCCCAAGTAATTTGGTACACTCTGGGAAATTTAATGCTAACATTGCACAGCCCAGTGCATCCATCAAACAAAGACGTGCGGTTTCATAAGCTTCATCACTTGCAGGCGTTGCATCCAACACATAGGTTGCAATATCTTGAATCACCGTGTCGTAATCAGGTTTTACATTAGTTTCAACGTTCACAACGTGCCTCCATGGGTACAAATGATCGTGGCTCAGGTCCTGTGTAGATAGAAGCCGGGCGAATCAACCGATTATCTGCACGCTGCTCAAACACATGCGCAGACCATCCCGTAATCCGTGATATCACAAAGAGAGGCGTGAATAATCCTGTTGGAATGCCTGCAAAGTGATAAGCTGAAGCACTATAAAAATCGACGTTTGGAAAAAGCTTTTTCTCAGACCACATCACCGACTCAATACGCTCAGACACAGCATAAAGCACGTGATCGCCCACCACTTCAGACAAGCGCTTGGACCACGCTTTGATAATATCTGAACGAGGATCGCATGTGGTGTAAACACGATGACCAAATCCCATGATTTTGGCTTTGTTTTTTAACATCAAACGCAGTTCGCGCTCGGCCTCATCCGGACTCTTGAAGCGCTCGATAAGCTCCATCGCCGCTTCGTTAGCCCCTCCATGAAGTGGCCCGCGCAAGGTACCGATGGCACTGGTGATGCATGAATAAAAATCAGATAACGTGGCTGCCGTGACACGTGCCGCAAACGTTGAGGCATTAAACTCATGCTCAGCATAAAGAATAAGTGACACGTTCATCATGTCTCGTACCAACGCATCCGGCGTTTTACCATGTAATAATGCTAAGAAGTGCCCACCTATGCTTGTTTCATTACTTTGGCCATCAATGATGCGCTTATTGTTAAAATGATAAACGTACCATGTGCACAAAATTCCTGGAAAAAGCGCTAAAAGACGGTCAGCAACCTGGGCTTGATTTGAAAAATCTCGTACTTCAGGTTCAAGATTACCCAAAAAAGAACATGCCGTTCTTAATACATCCATAGGATGCGTAGTTTTAGGAATTAAATGCAAAAGCTTAATTAAATCATCTGGTAAGGCTCTCAGCTGAATCAAATGATCGGTATAATCAGCTAATTCAGCTTGTGTAGGAAGATGTCCTCGTAGAAGTAAAAAAGCCACTTCTTCGAACGTACTGTGTTTCGCTAAGTCATCTACAGAATACCCTCGATAATTGAGACCTTCGCCCGCTTGTCCCACCGTTGCAATCGCGGATTCACCAGCAACCACACCTGCCAAACCTTCTGTTTTATTTTTTTTATTTTTCATCATGATGATTGCTCCATGCATCTAACTTCGCTTCAAAAGCTTGGTAATCAAGTATAGTGTATAATTCATCTCGTGTTTGCATGCGATCAAGGCATGACTGCTGCGTACCGGTTTGAAGAATGGTTTGATAAACGTGTTGTGCTGCAAAGGCCATCGCTCGAAAGGCGCTGAGTGGATACAGGATTAATTGAACACCGACAGATTCTAGCTCTTCTCGCGTAAAAAGCGGAGTTTTACCAAACTCCGTGATGTTTGCAAGCATAGGTACAGAAAGATGCTGAACAAACATACGGTATTCATCCAACGTGGTTAACGCTTCAGGAAACACCATGTCAGCACCCAGCTCAACATAAAAAGCCGCGCGGTCCAAAGCCGCCTGCATCCCCTCAACAGCATAGGCATCGGTTCGAGCCATAATTATAAAATCAGGATCACACCGGGCATCCACAGCGGCTTTAATACGATCACCCATGTCTTGTTGGGATATTAATGTTTTATTCGGTCGATGGCCGCAGCGCTTAGCCATACGTTGATCTTCAAGGTGAATGGCTGCAACACCTGCTCGCTCCATGGCTTGAACCGTGCGTGCAACACTTAAAAGATGGCCAAAGCCTGTATCCACATCAACAAGTAAAGGAAGTGATGTCGCATCGGTAATACGTCTTACATCTTCCAGTACGTCAGATAAACCCGTCATTCCCAAATCAGGCAAGCCATACGAAGCATTAGCAACCCCAGCACCCGAGAGATATAACGCTTTGGCTCCAGCTGCTTCGGCTAAACGCGCAGCGTAAGCATTCACCACACCGAGTAATTGAACTGATTTAGATTCAATCATGCTTGTTCTTAATAGCTTTCCTTTTGAATCCACCATATCAAACACTCCTTGTCAGATATTCATAAGTTCTCGTTTTTAACACGTCCCTTACCCAGAGACAAGTAGCATGAAGTGCGAGGCTAAATAAATCCGTTACCTCTCTCCGGCGAATACGCCAGTTTATCAGCCACTGAGCTTGGTTCCTCGCGTGGTATATCTACACGCGACGATGGATAAAAATAAGACAAAATTCCAAAACGACGTGATGGCGGTATAGGCACGGGCTCACTTTGTTTTATTAACGCAGGATCCGGTTGGGAATTTTCAGCCATGCGCTGCTGAACATCCTCAAAAATACGACTAAACTCAGATAACAACGATGCAGTGGAACAATTTTCTCCAATTCTAAGAGACTTCAACAATGAAAAAAATGTCACTGGCCTTGTTTTACCTGCATATAGCACAAGATTCATTAAGCGTTGATATTGTTCGGGTTGCTCTAGTTTGAGCGCATCACAATACTTAAGTAGTTCAGACACAATGCTCGTCATTTGAGCTTGGCATGTTTTTTCCGATAAATAACGCAGCGTTTCATCTGACTGAGCTCGACCTGATGTATTAAGCTTGAATCTAAACCCTGGGGCTAGATACTCTTCCGCGCCTAGTTGAGACGCTACAAGGCCTTCAGATGCACATCTCGCCTCATAAAATTTATAATTTTCTGCTACATAAAGCTCCCAAAGATAGAACGTATCTAAAGAGGAGAGTTGTTCGTTTTTTATGCTACATCTATATTTTGTACGCAAACCCTCGAAGCTGAATCTCGGATCAGAGTCAACCGCCTTAGCACGATTCAAGAAATTCTGAATAACATCAATGATGGGGCGACTAGGCAACGGAGCAGAATGTGCATTGGTTATAATAAAATCAACCAGGGTGTCCCTCATAAACGAAGGCCTAAATGCCCAAGGTTTTTGCTTTATACGATCCTTTTCTGATGACGTAAAAAAACGAACAGGAGCTACATCTATATTAAAAAAACCCTCACCTTTATTAAACGAAATCTCGCTGTTTTTTATTGAAAATAACGATTTTTCATCCTCTGATAAAATATAATGATGTAAGTCAGTACTACTCAGGCAATCTTGTGTCACCACATTGATGGTCTGAGTTAGCGTTGGAATTAATAATGCATAAATATTAGAAACTATTTTACCATCCAAAGAAAACATCTTCAGCCATCGATCGATGAAAGGTTTGAGCTCAGATTTTTGTTTCAATAATAAAACTGAAAAATTTACCAGCTGCTTAACAAAACTTAAGTAAGGCTCATTTTTTTTGACTGAGCAACACGTATAATCTTGTGGGGTGTCTTTGATAACGCACCAACGCTGGAACAACAATTCACAAGCAAAAGGAATCAGAAGCTCGGGGGTATTTCTCACCTCGCCATCAATAGGGTCGGGCCTTCCTAGCGCGTTTTCTTTAAGCCTGTACACAAGATTAGATATATCATGCAGTGGGATATCAGACGCGGGATTAGGTACGATCTCGGCAAGCTTAACTTGGAGTACATCAGAAAAAAAGAACGTGCCTGGATGCTCTATCGATAGAGCGCCAGACAAGCAATTAAAAAATTGTTTTACGACGAAAGCTTCCATGAAAAAACATCACATACAGTAAGACTTAAGAGATACAATTTTATATCAGGCAATAAGTTAATTCCAGCTTAAAGCACGATTAAAATCCAAAACAAAAAAAAGCCCCGAGGTTTATATAAACCTCGGGGCTTTTAGAATTAAATTCCTGACGATGACCGACTTTCACATGGGGAAACCCCACACTATCATTGGCGCAGATCCGTTTCACTTCTGAGTTCGAGATGGAATCAGGTGGGACCAGACCGCTATGGTCGTCAGGAAAACTGGATGTGGCTTTGCCACAAATGCTTTGAGAAAAATAAAGCTTCTTATTCTATCAGGTGATATGGTCAAGTCATTCGGCTCATTAGTACAAGTTAGCTTCATGCGTTACCACACTTCCACACCTTGCCTATCAACGTCGTAGTCTTCAACGTGCCTGTTGGGAAAACTCATCTTGAGGGAGGCTTCCCGCTTAGATGCTTTCAGCGGTTATCCCGTCCGAACTTAGCTACCCGGCAATGCAACTGGCGTCACAACCGGTACACCAGAGGTTCGTCCACTCCGGTCCTCTCGTACTAGGAGCAGCTCCTCTCAATTTTCCTACGCCCACGGCAGATAGGGACCGAACTGTCTCACGACGTTCTAAACCCAGCTCGCGTACCACTTTAAATGGCGAACAGCCATACCCTTGGGACCTGCTACAGCCCCAGGATGTGATGAGCCGACATCGAGGTGCCAAACACCGCCGTCGATATGAACTCTTGGGCGGTATCAGCCTGTTATCCCCAGAGTACCTTTTATCCGTTGAGCGATGGCCCTTCCATACAGAACCACCGGATCACTAAGACCAACTTTCGTTCCTGCTCGAGCTGTCACTCTTGCAGTCAAGCACCCTTATGCCTTTACACTCTTGGTACGATGTCCGACCGTACCGAGGGTACCTTTGTGCTCCTCCGTTACTCTTTAGGAGGAGACCGCCCCAGTCAAACTACCCACCATACACTGTCCTCGGCTTAGCCTGAGTTAGAACCACAACAATAACAGGGTGGTATTTCAAGGACGACTCCATACAAACTAGCGTTCATACTTCATAGTCTCCCACCTATCCTACACAGTCATCATCAAAGTCCAGTGCAAAGCTATAGTAAAGGTTCATGGGGTCTTTCCGTCTAGCCGCGGGTACACTGCATCTTCACAGCCATTTCAATTTCACTGAGTCTCGGGTGGAGACAGCGTGGCCATCGTTACGCCATTCGTGCAGGTCGGAACTTACCCGACAAGGAATTTCGCTACCTTAGGACCGTTATAGTTACGGCCGCCGTTTACCGGGGCTTCGATCAAGAGCTTCTCCGAAGATAACCCCATCAATTA
>Ga0210011_1004308_pt1 | contig 10359 bp, 10 predicted proteins | sample CryGeymeta201502_FD_183972 | JGI IMG/M metagenome (GOLD analysis project Ga0210011, IMG submission 183972) | Groundwater microbial communities from Crystal Geyser aquifers in Utah, USA - Crystal Geyser metaG 2015-02 (SPAdes) (version 2) | ecosystem: Environmental > Aquatic > Deep subsurface >...
CAACGTACGCTTTACACAGTAATCTAAACAAGTGACGATTTTCAAGTGAGTCCAGAGGAAACACCCTTATTAATTCATTATGCAAAGAATTGGTCAATTTTCTTAAAATTTCCAATTTATGGGTATTGGGTTTGTACCGAGTAAAAACCAAAAGAATGACTGTATACAATCTCTCTGCGGTTTGGTGTAATAAAAACGCAGTTTTTTTCAACTCGCCTTCTCTTATACCGAAGTCCACAAATTTATTAAAACTTTTTGCTTCATTAAAATAATAATCAAAGTCTTCTTGCGCTAATTTCTTACGTTCTTCGGGTAATAATTCTTTGCTTTCATCCATTGTGTAACGTTTAGAGTCAAACACAAGTACGCCTTCTTTTTTGATGTCTGAGAAGAAATACTGTGACCGCCGTAACCGTTTATTAAAAAATTCAATATCATGCACAATAATTGAAACGGGCGTTTTAATGTCAGGTTCTTGTTCGATGCGATATTCAAGGTCACGCTCTAATTTACTTTGAATTGATTCACTGCGTGTTTCAATGATAACTAAAATATCCATATCGCTTTGATAGCGGAAATGTTCATCATCGTATTTTTCCTCTACCCAATCGTTTCGAGCATAGCTCCCAAACAAAATAATCATCTCAACAGAATATGCTTGCTGAATTATGGTTAAAATTTTTAATAATTCATCTTGTTTATGTTGAGGCAAATAATCTAGTAACTGTTTCATACCCTAAACTCTGCTTGCAATGCTGGTCATTTTAACATTATCACCTCTGAATTACTCAGCGTATTTCACTTTAAAAAAATCCTACATCTCGTTGAATTCTCCCAGTCGGTTTAATGATTCTTTACAGGATTAAGTTTAGGTATTAACTATTCATTCAAATGGAATGCTCATTTTTATGTTATTCCCATACACTTGAACACAGTTTTCTTTCGGTAAAATCCGATACGTTAATACTCCTAATCTATCCGGCTTATCTAAGACATCCGGAATAAAGATGTTTAAGTTGGTCCCCTTTTTATGCCTGGCTGAAGGTGACATTATCCCCGCCATGCCCGAGGCTCGAACAGTCGAACCAATTGTTTGCGTAACACTGTAATCGTCACTGATAATATCCGGATATTTATTTTCTAGTCCGCTTAAATTAATCAATATCGCAGAACACTGCACATCAAAAATTGAACGCTTTCTAATAATTTCGGATTCATTCATCGCGCCCTCTGTTGCCTTTAAAAATTTAAGACTGTGATGCACTGTTTCATATACAGTCGTTTCAATCTCCAAAGAGCCATACCAAATGGGATAGCTTCCATTTGAATAGCGAGAACTCATAAAAGGCTCTGTTTTAAATGGGTACTCAATGGCGGATGTAAAATAAAAATCATCAACCGATGCTTTACGGCTTACATGGGTTCGGGCGTTCAACATTAACGCTTGCAAAATACCCGCGTCTTTTTCATCTTCCAATAAAGAGGCAAATGCTTCTTCGGGTTTTGAAACATAAACAATATTGCGCTTAGCGTTGTCATGAAAATGGATGGATGAGGTTAATAATTCATCCACTTTATTGAACCATTTGTAAATCTAAAAAACGCATGATGTGCGCCATACCAAATAACCCCTTTTCCGTCATAATATCAATGGGACGTTGATTATCCAGCAGCGTATTTTTAGAAATAAGCCAATGATGTCGAAGTTCTTTGTTTTCAGGGTACAAATCGTAAAGATTTTTATATATCGCCAATAATATCCCAATTCGCTCTAATTTATCTTGATCATAAGGTATGATGCTGTCGAGCTTATGATAGCGTGTTAACATATTTCGGCTGGTTTCCCGCAACCCCAGCAAATTGAGTTGGGTGGACGTTGGCAATGCCCATTCGTCCAGAAGTTTCATTATTATTTTAGTGATCTGCGCTCTTGCTTCAATCGTCATTAATTTTGACGGCTCGGGCAAATGCTTCGTTGCGTAAACCATACAACTCACCTGAAAAACTCATCATACATAAATTATAGCATAACAAGTATAATATTATACTAATTATTGTTAAATATTATACATTCCTGAAAAACTTGCCTTACCGAAAATACACCCAAAAAACAGTGAGGTAAGCGGCTAGGGCAATATTTACCCAAATGATGGTTATAGACATACTTCGATGATTTTTTCGGAGTGTGGCTTCCAATGAGTCCATGGAGGCAAGGCATGATTTAAAACTTGACCCTACATCCTCCATTTGATGAAAGGAGTCCTCTTTATATCCCCGATCAGGTTGGGGATAATCTTTGAAATTAAATTGATCTTGAGTCATTTCGATTGGCTGTCGAGCTTCAAACCTCGCACATACAGTTTCACATTGCCTTCGAAATCGCTCCGTTTGCAAGTCGCATTGCCTCTGGAATTGCTCCGTTTGCAAATCACACTGCCTCCGATATTGTTCCAAACGTAAATCCATCTCAGCCTGTTCCGCTTCTCGGCGCAACCGCTCTTTTCTGAATACCGCTTCCACGTTTTCCGGTAACATTATATTCCCCCTTACACTCTAGCCATTAATGAGAAAAATTAGAAAGGCAACAATCCTGTGAATGTTATCCACAGAACTTGGCCATTTTTACACGTTTATGCCTAACCCCTAAAACCTCACCGCCCCAAATACACTGCGGTAATTTCCTCGCGCTCATGCCCAAGCTCTTTACTGATCACAATTCGCGCCTCAAAATCGCGCGCCTTTTCTTCGTTTGATAATTCACGGGACGTCTTCCCCCCACAAGCGGGACACTCACGCCCCGTTAATTCCAGATACCGCGCTTGAGCGTACGCATGGCGCAAGCCGTGCAGCTTGCTTAAGCCTGCCCGTTTGGTCATCCCCTCATAGCGATGCAACTGCTCCACGTATTTTTTATCGGGCGGTATCATGGAGCCTTTCCCTGCTAATTTATGCGCCCTGTCCAACACTTCACGTTGATAGTCATTCCGAATGGGGGTCACTCGTGCCTTTCCTCCTTTCGTCCAGGAATCTTTCAAGCGAATGTACTCGCCCTTATCGGCATAAGCGGGCTGAAACTTCAAACATTCCTCGCGGCGTAAGCCAAAGGCTTTTTGCAATTCCAACGAGCAACGCAACCGCTCATCAGGAATGGCCGCTAACTTTGCCTCATTCAATTCACAGGCTTTGGACTCATTGGTCACAAAGGTCCGCCGTTCAATGCCATACGCCCCGTTGTCGCGCTTAATGACATTGGCCTTGTTCACCTTCTCCGCCCACCAGCGCAAATGCGCCATGCGGTTTTTAATGGTACCGGGGCTGCGCCCCTCTTCTCGCCAACGGGCAATCAACCCTTCCACGTGCTTTGGTTTCAAGCCTTGGCAGGACAAATTATACACCCCCGACTCTTTCAACTGCCGAGCGCACAAACTCAAGATATCCCGCCGTGCAGCCTGAGTCGAAAATGAGCCGTCTCGATTCCGCTGACACAGCGTCATAAGCTCCCGTTCCAGATGAATGTATTTCGCCCGAGCCATGCACAACCCAACTTAAAATCATAAAAAATTTGGTAAGTGTTTACCACTTCGCTGCTCTTTGCCTCAGCAAAAGACGCAGATTACATTGTTTAGTTTAAAATCAATTCTCCAATCAAAGCACGCTGCCCCAATCAAAAAACCGACTCAAACTAAACCGCCTCACTCTTAATATTGACTCATTACCGCCTCTGGCGGAGCCAGAAAAACGACTAATGTTCGTAAGAGTTTTGCACTGTTTTGCACCGTAGCCTACCCAGTACGGTAGAGTGAAATATCCCATTCAATTCAATTTAAAACTGAAGGTAACCTTGATTAATACCAAAGTTTATTTCTATCATGTTTAACGTGTGACGTTCGGTCATGGTACCTGATGCTCTTAATTGACTCCGATGTCATTACTATCGGTTTCTAACGCTTAGGAGTTCCAAGCGACCCAGTTTGTATACATAGGCAGGTATATTAAATTCTGTGTAATGTTTTACCACTGGCTTCCTAGCTTTTCCACCAATCGCCTGATAAGTCACCCAACAAATTGGGTGGGTACGAAATCGCTTTATCTGCTTTCTTTTTAACCATGGGAAGACCCAACTCTTTCCTCAATTCATCGACGGTTCGCTGCAACCGCTTCGCACGCTCTCGCGCATTGGAGGCATCTTGCCGAGCGCGTACCACACTTTTTTTGGCACTCTCCGCGACCGCATCGGCCTCGGCCCGAACCCGAGAAATCTCATCGTCCTTCGTTTTAATCATCTGCTGAGCCTGCTCTGTAAAGCTTGCCTTCATAGTCTTTATTTGAGCCTCATTTTTCTGTAACAACGCTACCTCCCGCCTTTTCAGGCGTTCGATTTCAGTCATCATTTCATCGTATTCTTTTTGCCCAATCTGCTTCGTCATAGGTCATCATCACGAATATAAATCCAGTAGAGCCGAAATACTACCCTAATTTCAAAGCCCTGTCACTACAGCGTTGCGTAGTGACAGGGCGTCCCAACCCCAAGGTATGCCAAAGGCACACCTTGGGCAAAATACAATCAGAAAAATGGTGTACTTTGTCATACCTTGCTTTTATTTCGAGCTGTTTCGATAACATACTTTGTTGTACCTCATGGTGTACTTTTGCATACCCCATGTTGTACTTCATCCTACTTTTTCATGATTAATTACTATAAATCAAATGGTTATCTATTAAATTTTTGTTGTACTTTATCCTACGTGAAGCCAGCTCAAACCTTTAAAAACCGACGAAAAAAGGTAAATCTTATAAAATTCAACAAGCTGAAATTGAAAAATCCAGCAAACCCATTGCGTGGTGTGTGCTGCTTTTTTGTTGGGTCAGGCCCCCTGCTTGTAACACTCAAATTATTCAAAACAGCTCAAACAAATTTAGGATTACGCCCAACCCAACAGCCCCAGGGCGACTGACTGCGCGCTTATACGTTGCAAGTAACGTTGGAGTTGGGACATACGAAAAACCCCATTGCGGAGCAATGTATATTGCGCCCTTTGGCAAGGGAGTTAAATTTGAATTTTCAATTTTTATAAAATCAAAATTGAATTGTAGTTAACTACAGGTTAGGGTGTTTTTAAAGCACTTTGTCTTTTGTTTTTTTAGCACCTGACACGCGGCATTGCTTGCAATGCGTAAGCGTGCATTAGGGGCTAATGAGGAAAAGAAAAAAGATTATAGTTCGGTACTGACTTAGTCGGTTAATAGCTCAAGGCAAAACCGTAATTTTTGATGCAAGCGAAAAAGATTTAAACCGAATTTTATAAAACGCCCAAATTTACGTTTTAATGGCCATTGAAAACAAACCGCTTACCTTTTATCAAGTTTTATTTAAATCAACCTAATAACCTTATTAAATTCGCTTTAAACGGTGTTTAATAATTAAAAACACCGTTGAGTTTCGGAAACTTGAAAGTTTCGGGTTTCAAATTGGGGTCAGTTCCTGCTTCTTTGCTAAAAATCAGAGCTATGTCATTTAGAGGGTTTTTGAGTTTTCATGCTTGAGCGAAGGATGGAATGTGAATGCACGAAGGTGGTGGAAAGAACTCAGATATTTACACCCTAGCCAGCAGGGGTTTGGGGCGTAGCCCCATTTCAATTTGAAGTATTGCGAAGCAACCCATTAAATACCAAAAAGGACAAAAACAAAAAAGTTATCCACAATTCGGAGCGATTAACTACAGGTTATTTATTAATACAGGGAGATATAGGTAATAGTATGCAAGACAGTTTATGCGTAAAAGCAAGACAGTTTATGCGTGGATAAGCGCAAAAAGCAAGACAGTTTATGCGTGGATAAGTTTACTAAAACACAGGCTTATCCAGAATATGGGATATGTGTTTTACTTGGTTTGAGTACTAGCCCTACTTCGCCAGAGGCCGCATTCAGTCCGCTATATATCAAACTGACTTTTTTTAATTCTCTGAGAAAGGCTCTTTTAAAATCTCGTATTCCTTGAGAGCTAATGGAGTAATTTGAACCAAATTGGGTCTGCAAAGCACCCCATGGTATCTCCGTATTTTTTTTTAGATAGCTCATACGATAAGTGAGCCAGCAATAAATATCCAATCCCATTGGTGATCGCTTAAGGGCTTTTAAAGCCCTTAAGTCAATTGGAACGGGATTATTTATAATCTCATTAAAAAAACTCTCTGAAAGAGTTACTGTCGATTCAAACAACGTTGATTGTTCAGGTGCTTTTGGAATCCACCACAAATCATGCTTATCTGCTACTCTAAATCCACTTTCATACTCCCTGTTATCCGAGTGGTATGAGCAAGAAATAGAGGAAGTGAATAATCTTTTGCTTTGATCTCTTAATCGGGTAATACTGCCCCACCTACCTCCTGTTGGCACCAACCCAAGTTCTTTCATAAAAGATGATAAAGTGTTACCCAGGCACAAGGTTCTATTTTTTGTAATAACAGACTCAGTGGTCAACCAAGCCAACAGAAGCCTTGGAATACTGCCATAAGGCAATCCTACATTGGATGGCGTTAAAATAGAAAGCTCAAAAGCTCCATTTTTTCTAGTAAACTCATTTCCATCTGTTTTTTTATGAGGTATTGTAGCTTGAACTAACGCTCTTGCCATGTAGCCTATTACGCCTGCTGTCTTTGCTTCTTCAGCCTCAATGGCTAAAGCTTCAGTTATCAACTTATTTAGATTTTTTTGTTTCATTAGCTTTGGCTCTCATTTTTCATCCAGATTAAAAATTCAACCCAAAACTTAATTAAGTTTTGGGCGTTAAGCTATCAAAATGCAATTATTTTAATTGCATTTTGATAGCATAATGATATCAATACTCCCTTAACTCTTTTAACTTTCGTTTTATCTGTGGCCTTAATAAATCTAGACATATTGCATTCATAGATAGCCCTGTTATCGCCATGATCTCATGAATATCACCCCACAAACTTTCTGGTGCTCTCAAATAGACAGGCTTTACTTTTTCTTTTTTTGGTTTTGCAGTCTCTATTTGACTCTTGTCAATTTTTTCATCAGATAAATTAATAAAGGCTTCTAATTTTTTTTCCTTTTCCTCATTAGGTGTAGGCGGCTTTGAAAATTTTGTTTTACTGTTCATCAAAAATTTCCTCGTATAAATTTTTCATCTCTTCAATAGCTTTAGTGTCTTCTGGTTTATATTCAGTTACAGCCATACCTTGGATTGCAGCCCTCCTATAAACAATTCGCTCGCAAAGATGTGTTTTTAAGAGTTTCAGGTTACCAAACTCATTAATCAATTCTCTAGCTTCCTCCACTTCCTTCACTGCTGGATTTGGCGATGCTTGATTTATTACAATAAAAGCGTTTAATTTTTCATTAAATTCTGTTGCAGTTTCAACAAGCGTGTTCATTCTACCAAGTGTCCATAAATCAAATTGTGACGGTCTGAGAGGAAATATGGCTTTATCAGCTACTAATAATGCGCTCCTGAGTTCTGATGAATCTCTTCCTCCAGCGTCAATTGTAATATCTTTGTATTTGGTCTTTAGGGCCAAAGTTTCTGTCCTCACGGCTTTTTCAAACTTTTGGATACTAGCAACTCTAGGAAATATCTGGTTATCTTCTCTCAATGAACACCAATAACTAGCAGTTTGTTGTTTGTCGGTATCTATCAGCAACAGATCCCCAGTATCTTTTGTTCTCATTGCAGAAAGATTTGTGGCGATAGTGGTTTTACCCGATCCACCTTTTTCTCCGCCTATTAATATTATCATTTTTACCCCTCTATTTGATATCAAAATGATTGCTTAATGATATTAATACGCAATCATAGTGATTGCAATTTATTTCTTATAATATACTTTTTAATAATGGGTGTCCTGACATATATGGAGAAAAGTTTCATTCGTTTTGCATAAAAAGATTTTTATACTTTACGTCATATTACCAAAATTTTTTTATGTGCTTTTGCATAGTTATAGAAACGGTATAAACTTTTTTAATTTTGGGGTATTATCGGCTTTAGAACCACTAGGGAAACTGCCCGTTTAAACTGTATTTTCGTCCAAAAATCGACTGAGACATTTTAGGGTTAAATAATTAAAATAATTAAGGGAGATGCAACAATGCTGAATGTACCAATTGATCACTCTATCAATGAATCCTTTGAGAGTGCAGGGTATTCTTTAAATGACATAATCCTTGCTATGGCTGAAGGCCAACCGGCAGCCCCGTCCGCTTTCGCTTTATTCTACTCTACCTATCAAGACTACCTCCATTCGGAAAGACAGCGTTTGCTGGATAAAATCACTCAATATGAATTTCAACAGGACAGGTGCAGTTATCAAATAAGCATCTATTCCCACTTTCTGCAAAAACAGAAAAGCATTGATGTTCTAACAACAGAGCGGGATGCTGAAAGGAAGAATCGCACCTTCGAGGACGTTTATAAAAAAGATGAGTTCAACGCTATGATTAATAACATAAGACAGGACCAAAGAAATGTAACAGAATTTACCGAGCAGGCTTTGGAAAAATGGGTGCCTGTTTTTGACCGGGATAACCTGGATCCCGAAACAGAAGAAGGCCTATTATTACTGGAAACGATTCGCGCCTCTTATGACACCATATGCGAGGAACAGCTGGCGTTGCTCAAGACTACGCCCGATTCTGAAAAAGCCTCTTTCTTTGAATCCGCTTTGAAAACTCTGTCAGCTAACTTCGAACATCTGACCGAGAAAAAGACCGAGTGTACTACTCGCTATCAAGAGTTGGGTATAGAATTATCAGAGTATTGTGAACGGCGAACCCTTGCTCTTTCTGAAAGTCTTGGATCTGTACTTGAAAACATGCAACCTGAAGAAAAAAAGACCTTTTGTCGAGAATTTGTCAACAGTTATATTTCACCTTCGATTGAAGACACGGAAGGAAAGACTTTGCTGCACAGAGCCTTGGACGCTCGTAACAGTTCAGCGATAAAACAGTTGCTTCAGGTCGGCGCGAATCCTTTTCAAAAGCCAGCAACACACGGTGGCCTTTCTCCTTTGGCGTACGCAGCTCAGCTCACTGCAGAGACCGGTAACGCAACCTTCCTGCTGAACATTTTAGACTATTTGAGAAATCGGCCTATGGCCCATAAAGAGCATTATTTACCTGAGAAAGGTCAATCGCCTTTTTATAAAAGTCGTCCATTCTATGATTTTCCAAGTATTGAGCGCGATGTGGCGCAAAGCACCAGTATTGCCGATGAAGATTATCAAGAACAACAAAAGCAAATTGAAAAAAACGTAGTAGGCTGGTTTGTCTTTTCAGAAATGAAAGAGTTTCTTGATGGCCGTATTGATTATTATAATGCCCGTCTCACAGGTCTGTCATTAGGAACCAATCCGATAAAAAGGCTCACGCAATTAGCCACCTTGTATCAGCAGCTTTATGATTGTTTAACCAACCGTTTTGAGGGGGTTGTGGACTTAAACCAGCAGTTTGATTGGTTTCATCACTCTTTGATTCTCATGAAGAAAGAAGAGCTTGGTAATGATAAACCCAAGCCTAATACTTTCTTTGATCTTTGCTTATTCGCATCGAATGAAACAAAAGGGCGAATAGAAATCTACCAAACGATACTGCTTGATCCGAATCAATCCATCTATGATGTGCTTGAGAAAGAACGGGGGCAATTAGAGCGGGAAATCACGGTTCGAGAGGCCAACCTGAAACAGTTAGAACTCCGTTATAACCTCTTGGGGCAGCGTTATGAACTCTTGGATGAGAATCACAATCATGCTCATCAGATTACAAACAATATTATTACCGACTTAATGCAATCCGATGTTGATCTCAATAACGAACCGGATCATTCTTTATCCGAGGTTTTGGGAGAGACTGATCTCGCCAAAAAGCTGACGCGCGTCAGAGAAGCGGTTGGTGGAAAGTGCGAAGATTTAACGTACCTGAAAACCCAAAGGGTTCCCGGTCTGGAATCAAAGTTGTTCGAACGCAACAATGAAATTGATGAGTTGCTCGTTGAGCGGCGCGAGCACGGCGATGTGATTGAACAGTACAAGAGAGACTTGGCTGAGCAGCAAGAGCGTTTTGAGCAGCAGAATAGAAACGTGGAGGCTCAAAAAGAAACCATTGAGCGGCAGAATATAAACGTGGAGGCGCAAGAAGAAAGCATTAGAATGCAGCAAGCAATCATAGCAAGCTTATATGCTCAAATTCCAAAATCAGAGAACGCATCGAACGACTCCAACACGACAAATAGCAACGAAGAACATAGCAGCAACAAGTCGTCTTATAGCAGCGGCCACTTTCATAAACGGAGACAATCATAATGGAAACATTACAACAACGTATTGAGGCTTGGCAGG